>Ga0207695_10001457_pt1 | contig 39606 bp, 34 predicted proteins | sample KBSC54metaG_FD_184354 | JGI IMG/M metagenome (GOLD analysis project Ga0207695, IMG submission 184354) | Corn rhizosphere microbial communities from Kellogg Biological Station, Michigan, USA - KBS C5-4 metaG (SPAdes) (version 2) | ecosystem: Host-associated > Plants > Roots > Rhizosphere > Soil... | reverse complement strand
TGGAACGGTACGTTCTCGATCGGTGCGAACAACGTGTTCAACCGCAAGGGTCCGTTCTTCTACACCGCATCGAGCAACGTGATCGGCAACAGCGGGTTCGTCTACAACCCGTCGTACGATTACGGCCGCTTCTTCTACGTGCGTTACAACCAGAAGTTCTAAGCTCGTTCGAGCCGGACTTTTTTGGGAAAGGCGGGCCTTCGGGCTCGCCTTTTTTTGTTTGAGGTTGTCAGGAGCAGGAGCCCCCCTCACCCCAACCCTCTCCCCCGGCAAAGCCAGGGGAGAGGGAGTTCGACTGAGGTAGCCCTAATGTTTCGCACTTGCGCAACCTAGCTCCCTCTCCCTTGGCTTTGCCGGGGGAGAGGGTTGGGGTGAGGGGGCGCTCTTAAAGAATAATCGGCTGATCCGCCAATTCGCCCCCACGATGCGAGCCATCACTGGGGAAGTGCTGCCGCAGCAGCGCATTAGCCTGCTCGACACCACGCAACAAACCACCACGCCAATCGTCGCGCGCAAACCCTTCGCGCATCTGCTCGCAAATGGACTTCCATTCGTCGGTCGCGACGCGCCGGGCAATACCGCGGTCGGCAACGATTTCGATCCGATGCTCGGCCAGCAACACGTAAAGCAACACGCCACTATTGTGTTCGGTGTCCCATACCCGCAAATGCGCAAACACTTCATGCGCGCGCCGGTTTGCGGTTACACCGCTCAGCACGGCCGATAGCGGCAGACGTGCTTCGATCGCCACGCGCACTTCGCCGTCGTGGGTCTGCTCGCCTTGCCCGACCAGCTTGGCAACCTCGTCGAGCAACGGCGCCGGAAAGCGCTTGGAAAGCTGAAACCAGCCATCGAAGGCGTTTTGCAGCAGTCGCATGGTCAGCGCCATCTCACCAACTCCCCGACGAACCGCCGCCGCCGAAACTGCCGCCGCCACCGCTGAAACCGCCACCGCCGCCGCCACCCAAACCACCGCCTCCGCCCCAGCCGCCACCGCCGCCAAGGCCACCACCCCAACCGCCCCAGCCACCACCGCCGATCGAGCGGCCGCCACCAGAGGGCAACAGCATGAACAGGCCGCCAAGTACGGCGCCTGCAATACCGGCGAACATCGAAACCACCAGCCACAGCACGCCACCGACCACCGCGCCGCCCAACACGAAACGCAGGCCGGCGGGCACGCGCCCGAAAATGGCGCGGATAAAAAACGCGGCGAACAGACCGATCATCAAGGCGGACTGCAGATCGATGCCGCGATGCTGTCGCACAACCGGCTCGACCGGTGGCGGCAATGCTTCGCCATCGATCAACTGGGTCAAGGCACCGACCGCATCGTTGATGCCGCCGTAGTAATCGTTATTGCGGAATTTCGGCGCGATGTACTCGCGCGTGATGCGCGCCGTGGCCGCATCCGGTATGGCGCCTTCCAGTCCGTAACCGACTTCCATGCGAACGCGGCGATCGTTCTTGGCCACCAACAGCAACAAGCCATCATCGCTGCCTTTGCGGCCGATCTTGTTCGTCTCGGCCACGCTCAGCGAATAACTTTCCAGGTCCTCCGGCGCGGTCGTCCCGACCATCAGCACGACCAGCTGCGCGCCCTTGCGCTTCTCCAGCTCGACCAGACGTGCGTCGAGTTGATCGACCTGTTGCGGCGTGAGCGTACCGGTGAGGTCGGTGGCGTGCCGGGTCAAATGCGGAATGGCCGCATCGTCGGCATAAGCCACGCCAGCCGCCAGCGTCCACGCCAGCGCGAGGCTGAAAAGCCAACGCGCCGCCGCCGCTATTCGATGCCCTGCCCCATCATGTGTCGGCATATGACCTCGCGTTGCCCGAAGCGTTGCGGGCGACAACGCCGCGCAACGCTTCGCAGCCAGGTGAAACATGCTCAGTGCGCGCTGGCGGCCGGAGCCGGATGCGTACCGAAGTCCACCGTCGGCGCCGTGGAGATCGCCTTTTCGTTGTCGACCGTGAAATTCGGCTTGACCTGATAGCCGAAGATCTTCGCGGTGAGGTTGTTCGGGAAGGTACGGATCATCGAGTTATATTCCTCGACCGATTTGACGTAGCGGTTGCGCGCCACGGTAATACGGTTTTCCGTGCCTTCCAGCTGCGCCTGCAGGTTCTGGAACAAGCCGTCCGCCTTGAGCTGCGGATAGTTTTCGGTGACCACCATCAAGCGCGACAACGCACTGGACAGCTCACCCTGCGCCTGCTGGAACTGCTGCAGTTTCTGCGGATCGTTCAAGGCATCCGGGGAAAGCTGCATCGTGCCGACCTTGGCGCGGGCATTGGTTACCTGGGTCAACACGCTTTCTTCGTGCTGCGCGTAGCCTTTGACGGTATTGACCAGGTTCGGTACCAGATCGGCGCGCCGCTGATACTGGTTGATCACTTCGGACCAGGCTGCCTTCACCGCTTCGTCCTGCCGCTGCATGGCGTTATAGCCGCAGCCGGAAAGACCGACGATCATCACCAACAGCGCAATGACACGTAAAAGTTTCATAAGGTCGATCTCCGCTCCGATGGATGCCCCATTGCAGCATCTCGGAGTGTGAAAGCGCAATCGAAACTGCGCCTGGGCCTGCACTCCACATGGCCTATACCTGGTTCTTGCAGGAGCGACTTCAGTCGCGACTCACGGTTACGTCACGGCTGGTCGCGACTGAAGTCGCTCCTACAAACTAGCAAGTCAGGTCTAAAGGAAGCGTGGCCCCAGGATCAGCGCCCAGCTCAGGAAGGTCAGCAACAGCAGCAGGAATACGGCTGCCGAGCCCATGTCCTTGGCGCGACCGGCCAGCTCGTGGAACTCAGGGCTGACCTTGTCCACCACCGCCTCGACGGCGGAATTCAACAGCTCGGCGCTGAGCACCAGGATGATCGGGGTGATCAGCGCCATCTTTTCCAGGCCGCCCTGGCCCAGCCAAAGGCCTGCGGGTACCAATATGACGGCCAGCACTACCTCGAGTCGGAACGAGGCCTCGAAATCCCAGCCCGCGCGCAGGCCCTTCATCGACCATTTGAAAGCGGCCCAGACCTGCCGGGGGCCACGAAAACCCTGCGCGGCCATCGGTCAGCCGCCCTTTCCGGCCCGGAGGCGGGCAGGCGTCGACAGGCTGTAAAGCGGGAAAATCGGCATGATCTGACGGAATTCTCAGGCGATAAGCGCGGCATGATGCCACAAGCGCCCCTTTGCTGGCCGCTCCGGGCCACACTCCGGCGAACCTGGCGCAAGGTCTTGTCTGACGCGCCGCAGCGCGACCGGCCGAACGAATCGGGTACCCTTGACCGATTATGGCCGCCGCTCTGGGGCCATCCGCCGGTCGCCATGCGGCCGTTGTATGAATCGTGTACGGAACAACTATGGCAACTCAGAACCTACCGGTCTCGCAGACTCGATCGTTCACCACCGTTTTTCTGATCGAGATGTGGGAGCGTTTTGGCTTCTACGGCATGCAGGTGTTGATGGTCACCTACATGATGAAGAAGCTCGGCTTCGTCGATACCAAGGCCAACCTCGTCTGGGGTGCCGCGGCGGCGTTGATCTACGCCACGCCGGCGATCGGCGGTTGGGTCGGCGACAAGCTGATCGGTACCCGCCGCACCATGCTGACCGGCGCCGTCGTATTGATGCTCGGCTATGCCTTGCTGTGGATTCCTTCCAGCAACCCGACGCTGCTCTATACGGCGCTTGGCGTCATCGTGGTCGGCAACGGTTTCTTCAAGCCCAATGCCGGCAACCTGGTGCGCAAGATCTACGAAGGCGATGACACGCGCATCGATAGCGCGTTCACCATCTACTACATGGCAGTGAATGTCGGCTCGATGATTTCGATGACCGCCACGCCGTGGATCCGCAACTACGTCGGCGAAAACTACGGCGACTCGCTGGGCTGGCATACCGCATTCGGTGCTTGCGCGGTTGGCCTGATCCTCGGCCTGGGCAACTACATGCTGATGTTCCGCACCTTGTCGCATATCGGTTCGCCGGCTGACGAAAGGCCGGTGAGCATCAAGCGTGTCCTCGCCCTGGTTGCCGCGTCGCTGGTGATGGTGTTTGTCGCCGCCAGCATCCTGCAGAGCCTGTTGATCGCCAAGGGCGCGGTGATCCTGGCCGGCATCATTATCCTGTGCATCTTCGCCTACCTGATTTCGAACAGTCAGAAGAGCGAGCGTTCCGGCCTGATCGTGGCGCTGGTGCTGACGGTGCAGACGATCTTCTTCTTCATCTTCTACGCGCAGATGGCGACGTCGCTGAACCTGTTCGCGCAGAAGAACGTCGACCTCGCCTTCAGCGTGTTCGGCTTCCATCTGTTCACCTGGATCCCCGAGCAGTACCAGAACCTCAACGCGATCTGGATCGTGGTCCTGAGTCCGGTGCTGGTGTTTTTCTATAACTCGCTCGGCCGCATCGGCAAGGATCCGTCCGTCGCCGCCAAGTTCGCCTTGGGCTTCGCGGCCGTTGCGGTGGGTTTCTTCATGTACGGCATCGGCGCGATGAGCGCCGTCGCCGGCCAGGTGTCTTCCTGGACCATGGTCTGGGGCTACGGCCTGTACTCGCTCGGCGAGCTGCTGGTCAGCGGCTTGGGCCTGGCCATGATCGCCCGCTACGTGCCGGCGCGCATGGGCGGCTTCATGATGGGCGCGTACTACGTCGCCGTCGGCATTTCGCAGTACCTGGGCAGCATCGTCGCCAACTACGCCAGCATTCCGCAGGACGTCAGCGACCCGGTGCAATCCCTGCCGATCTATATCAGCCTGTTCAACAAGCTCGGACTGGTCGGCATTGCCTGCACCGTGGTCGCACTGGCCGTGCTGCCGGTCATGAAGAAGCTTTCCAACACACACGCCGAACACACACCGCTACCCGCCGTGCATAGCGAAGAGCTGGCCTGATACCGCACCATAGGCCGGTAGCGATCAGCTGCCGGCCTGCGTTTGAACCGTATGGAATACCGCTCGCGCCAAGCGCAACTGCAACGCACCGGCCCGGCCGCTCTCGCCCGGACGCTGGCCTGGCTGCGGCTATGCGCCATCTCCGGCCAGAGCCTCGCGGTGTTTTTCTGCGCGCTATGGATGCACCTGGCCATCCCCTTGTTGCCGCTGCTGATCGGTATCGGCGCACTGGCGATTTTCTCCGTCTTCGCCGCATGGCGGCTGACCCAACCCGCGCCGATGCGCGAATGGGAAACCATCGTGCATGTGGCAGCCGACACGCTGGTGCTCGGCTACCTGCTGTATTTCACCGGTGGCGCCAGCAACCCGTTCATCATGTTGCTGCTGGTGCCGATCGCGCTGAGCGCGGCGGCGTTGTCCGTAACGGCCGTGCTTACGATCGCTACCTTGGCGGGCGTGGCGTATCTGACCCTGCTGGTCTGGTACGTACCACTGCCGGAGCCGCCGCAGGATGCGTTTATCGGTGGCATCGCGCTGTATATCGCCGGCATGGGCGTCAACTTCGTCATCAGCGCCCTGCTGCTCGGGTTCTTTATCAATACGCTCGCGCGCACCTTGCGCGTGCAGCAGATGGAAGTGCAGCGTATTCGTGAGCGTGCATTGCGCGACGAAGGCATCCTCGCCATTGCGACCCAGGCTGCGGGCGCCGCGCATGAACTCAATACGCCGCTGTCGACGATGCGCACCCTGCTGCCGGAACTGCGCCGCGATCGTGCGCAGGATCAGGCGCTCGGCGAAGACCTGACCCTGCTGCAGGATCAGGTCGACCGTTGCCGCACGATCCTGCGTGAAATGGTCGCGTTCGGCAAAGCCCAGCTATCGCAGGAACCGGAGCGCTTCACCGTGCTGCGTTTTATCCACGGCTGCCTGGAGCGCTTTCAGCTGCTGCGGCCCGAAGCCGAGTTGACGCTGGATATCCATGAGGACACCAGCCTGATCGTGCTGCGCACGCCGCCGGGCCTGCGCCATGCGCTGATCAACCTGCTCAACAACGCCGTCGACGCCTCGTCGCTGAAGCAATCCAACGCGGTCAGCCTGACCGTACGCCAGCAAGGCGGCTGGCTGGAGCTGATCGTGCGCGATCATGGCCCCGGTTTTGACGAAGACACCGATATCGCGCTGGGCCTGTCGCACAAGCTGACCGGCCTGGGGATTGGCCTGGCCCTGGCCGAAGCGACCGCCGAACGCCTGGACGGCGAGCTGATAGCGGATAATTACGACGATGGCGCGCAGATGTGCCTGCGCCTCCCGCTGGCCGTTGTGGAGGCCCGCGATCCCGTGACACCTGGAGCCTTTCGATGACTGATTCGCCTCGCCCGACACCGGCACAGCCGCTGCTGATCATCGACGACGACCCGACCTTCGCTCGCGTGCTGGCGCGCGCGCTGAGCTCGCGCGGTTTCGAAGTCATCACCGCCGGCAATGCTGACGAAGCACGCGCATTGGCTCGCCGCCATCATCCACGCTATTGCGTGCTCGACCTGAAGCTCGGCGACGAAAACGGTTTGCGATTGATCCCCGAGCTCAAAGCCTTGGTGCCGGAGATCCGTGTTCTGTTATTGACCGGATACGCGTCGATTGCCACCGCGGTCGAAGCGATCAAGCGCGGCGCGCACGATTATCTTTCCAAGCCGGTCGATGCCGATGCGGTGGTGCGTGCGCTGCTCGATGGCGATTCGTCGGCGGGCGAAGACGATGTTGTCGATGCACCGGAAGCGCCGCTGGCGCTGCGTCGGCTGGAGTGGGAACACATCCAGCGCGTGTTGACCGAATGCGATGGCAATATTTCGGAGACGGCACGGCGTTTGGGGATGCATCGGCGGACGTTGCAGCGGAAATTGAGCAAGCATCCGGTGCGGGAGCGACCGGAGGGTGAGGGCTAGATAAAAGCGCCCCCTCACCCCAGCCCTCTCCCCCGGCAAAGCCAGGGGAGAGGGGGCACACTGAGGTGAGTCTGAATCTTGCGCGCTTTTAGCTCCCTCTCCCTGGCTCTGCCGGGGGAGAGGGGCACACTGAGATGAGTTTGAATCTTGCGCGCTTTTAGCTCCCTCTCCCTGGCTCTGCCGGGGGAGAGGGGCACACTGAGATGAGTTTGAATCTTGCGCGCTTTTAGCTCCCTCTCCCTGGCTCTGCCGGGGGAGAGGGGCACACTGAGATGAGTTTGAATCTTGCGCGCTTTTAGCTCCCTCTCCCTGGCTCTGCCGGGGGAGAGGGGCACACTGAGGCGAGTTTGAATCTTGCGCGCTTTTAGCTCCCTCTCCCCTGGCTCTGCCGGGGGAGAGGGGCACACTGAGGCGAGTTTGAATCTTGCGCGCTTTTAGCTCCCTCTCCCTGGCTCTGCCGGGGGAGAGGGGCACACTGAGGTGAGTTTGAATCTTGCGCGCTTTTAGCTCCCTCTCCCCTGGCTCTGCCGGGGGAGAGGGTTGGGGTGAGGGGGGCTCTTGCTCAAGGCTCTTCCGAAGAACTACTACTCACCGCAGGCAACGGATCGCCCGCCCCATCATCCTCATCGCCATAAATCGCCACATGCGGCGCACCATCAGCGCCAATCCACCCGCGATACATCCCGTCGGTATTGAACGGCATCGCGACATTGCCGTCTGCATCAAGCGCGATGGCACCACCGTTGCCACCCATCGACGGAATTTCCTGATTGATCACTTCGGCTGCAGCGCGACGCAGCGGTACACGCATCTGCGTAACCCGCATGCAGATCTCGTGCGCGGCAACGGTGCGAATATAAAACTCGCCCCATCCCGTACCCGAGACCGCGCAACCGGAATTGGCATACGTACCGGCGCCGATCAGCGGTGAATCGCCAACGCGGCCGTAACGCTTGTCGTTCATGCCCCCCGTCGACGTGCCCGCGGCAAGATGGCCGAACGAATCGAGGGCTACAGCGCCCACCGTGCCGAAGTGCTTGGCGGTTTCCTCGTCGGCATGCGGCTTGGCCGCCTTGTCTTCTTTGAGCGCCCGTTGCAATTGTTGCCAGCGCTCCTCGGTGCGGAAGTAACTCGGATCGACCAGGGTGATACCAGCCTCTTTGGCGAACTGTTCGGCACCATCGCCGATCAGCATGACGTGCGGTGATTTATCCATCACCGCGCGCGCCAGCAGAATCGGATTCTTTACGCGATGCACGCCGGCAATCGAGCCGGCCTTGAGCGAATAGCCATCCATCACCGCAGCATCGAGTTCGTTCTTGCCGTCGTGGGTGAATACCGATCCCTTGCCCGCGTTGAAGTTCGGATCGTCCTCGAGCACGGTGATGGCAGCCGTCACCGCATCCATCGCCGCCTTGCCGTTCTTCAGCTGTGCATAGCCCGCTTGCAATGCCTGGGTCAGCGCGGCCCGCACGGCTTTTTCTTTCGCCGGGTTCATATCGCGCTTGATCACCCCGGAACCGCCATGAATCACCAGCACGGGTGTCGTGGCATGCACGAGGCTGGCCATGCCGAGGGCGGTCATGGCGGCAAACAGGTACTGCAACTTCACGCGACGTTCTCCCGGACTGGCGGCGTGGGCTGAGTATAGCCAGCCGCCGTCCCGTGCTCAGCCGTACGGCTCAGCAACCTATGCTTGGGGTCGCTTTGATCGTGATGGTGTGATCCTGATCAGGTTTGCCCGCAAGACCCTGGATTTTTTCACCGACCTGGATCGTGCCCTGCTGCCCGGCCAGCACCAGGATCTTGGGGTAGACCGTCTTGTCGAGCGTACCGCCGGACAATTCCACGTTGACCATGAGTTGCCCCTTCTCGGCCGGCGACACGCCGACGAGGGCATGCCATGGCGGCAACCCCTTCATGCTGGTATCCGTCAGCTCGTAGTGCTCGCGCCCAGGCGCCAGGCAGGTCGTCGAATGCAAGTGCGCCGGTTGCCCCCTGGTCGCGACTTCAAGCTTCAACGTGAAATGTCCTGCGGCAGGCGATGCAGACTGCGGCGCATCCACGGCACTTGCATACACAACGCCGCCCAAAACGCACACGAGACTGGCCATGGTCACCTTTCCGACCCAGCGACGAACACGACCGACCTGCGAACGCTTCAACATGGCAATACGCTCCATAACGGGATGACGAGGGGACCAGGCGCAACCCACCGGCAAGGCATCGAGCGCCCCCTGGGTCTTGAGCATGGCAAGGGCATAACGGCGACGCTGTCCTGCGTGCTTGCGCATGACGGCAGCGTCGCAGGCGAGTTCCTGATCGTGACGGAACGCCGGCAGCGCCCACCAGACCAGCGGGTGAAACCAGAACAGGCATGCCATCGCTTGCGCCACCAGGCACCACCAGCCGTCGCGACGGCGGGCATGGCTGGCTTCATGCGCAAGAATCAGCGCCTGCTCGGTGGCGTCGTAACGTTGTTCGAAGTCACCGGGCAACACGATGCGTGGCCGCCATGCACCTACCATGGCCGGTCCGGTGCGAGTGTCCGGCGCCTGCCATACGGGCCAGGCCAGATCGATCGCGGTCCAACGAGCCGCGGTATGCAGATGGCGCTCGTAGCGGCGCTGCCGCACAACAGCCGTGGCCGCACAAATCGCCACGCCGATCAACCATGTCAGCACGAGCAAACTGTTTGCGTGAAGTGTGCTGGACACACCATGCGCCGCCGGGATCGCCGATGCCTGCGTCACGCTGACGATCAATGGAGGCAACGGTGGCAAGGCAATGCCGGCCGGGTGTGGCAACTGCGTCATCACGATGGCAACCGGCGGCAAGGCCCAAAGGAAGAACGCCGTTTCCGCGCCAAGCCAGCGGCGCATGGGACGACGCATCAGGAAGACCAGTAGCAGCGACAAAGTCGACGCGAGAATCGCCAGCCACAACGATGGGAACCAGGATTCAAGGCTGCTCATCGTCAAGCTCCTCCAGCAGCTTTTTCAGCTCGGCGACATCCTTGCGGCTCAGCTTGCGCTGTTCGGAGAAGTGCGCCACTAGCGGTGCGATGCGTCCATCGAACAGGCGATCGAGCAGGCCTTTGCTTTCCTGGGATACGTACTGCCCCCGCGTGAGCTTGGGCGAATAGAGATAACGACGCCCCTCTCGCTCCGCGCGAACGGCCTTTTTCTTCAACAGCCGGTTGAGCAGCGATTTGACCGTGCCCTCCTGCCAGCCCTGCTGCGGGCCGACCTCGGCCAGAATCTCCTCGGCACTGCGCGGCGCCTGCCGCCACAGCACCTCCATGACTACCGATTCGGCTTCGCTGATCGACATGAGTCACCGTTTACATGTGTAAGCGGAACTAACAATTACACATGTAAACGCAGATCGTCAACAGGGTCCCGACGCAACCTGGACCTTCGTACAGCATGGGCTGACACCGATCCGTCGTATCCTAGGCAGCTGACTCTCCCCAGTTAGGTAGAAGGCATCGCTATGGATAAGGTTTTCGCAAACGCGAAGCAGGCCCTGGACGGGTTGCTGATCGACGACATGACCATCGCCGCCGGCGGCTTCGGCCTGTGCGGCATCCCGGAGAACCTGATCGGCGCCCTGCTCGCCGCGGGCACCAAGGGGCTGACCATCGTCGGCAACAACGCCGGTGTGGACGATTTCGGCATGGGTCCGCTGCTGAAGACCCGTCAGGTCAAGCGTGTTTACGCGTCCTACGTGGGCGAGAACAAGGAATTCGAGCGCCAGGTACTGGCCGGCGAGCTCGAGCTCCATCTGGTGCCGCAGGGCACGCTGGCCGAGAAGCTGCGCGCCGGCGGCGCGGGCATTCCGGGTTTCTACACCCGCACCGCGTTCGGCACCAAGCTGGCCGAGGGCAAGGAAACCAAGACCTTCGGCGACAAGGAATACGTGCTCGAAGAGGCCATCCATGCCGACCTTTCCATCGTCAAGGCGTGGAAGGGCGACAAGCTGGGCAACCTGGTCTTCCGCAAGACCGCGCGCAATTTCAATCCGATGATCGCCACCTGCGGCAAGATCTGTGTCGCCGAAGTGGAACAGCTGGTCGACGTGGGCGAACTGGCGGCGGACGAAATCCACGTGCCGGGTATCTACGTCGACCGCATCATCCAGGGCGAGAAGTACGAAAAGCGCATCGAATTCCGCACGGTTGCCGGTGCCAACACCGGCAAGGAAAGCCCGATCCGCATCGCGATGGCGCAGCGTGCCGCCAAGGAATTGCGCGACGGTTTCTACGTCAACCTCGGCATCGGCATCCCGACCCTGGTGGCCAACTACATCCCGGAAAATATCGACGTTACCCTGCAGTCGGAAAACGGCCTGCTCGGCATCGGCCCGTTCCCGGATGACGCGCATGTCGACCCGGACCTGATCAACGCCGGCAAGCAGACCATCACCAGCCTGCCGGGCTCGAGCTATTTCTCCAGCGCCGAATCTTTCGCGATGATCCGCGGCGGACACATCGACCTGTCGATCCTCGGCGGCCTCGAAGTCTCCTGCAACGGCGATCTGGCCAACTGGATGGTGCCGGGCAAGATGGTCAAGGGCCCGGGCGGCGCGATGGACCTGGTCAGCGGCGTGAAGCGCGTCGTCGTGCTGATGGAACATACCGCCAAAGACGGTACGCCGAAGATCAAGAACGAATGCGACCTGCCGCTTACCGGCAAGGCAGTGGTCGACCTGATCATCACTGATCTTTGCGTGTTCGAAGTGGCGAAGGGCCAGGGCCTGACGTTGATCGAACTGCAGGAAGGGGTGACGGTGGATGAGGTGAAGGCTAAGACGGGGTGTGAGTTCAAGGTGGCTGCAGGGTTGTAAGAGCCCCCCTCACCCCAGCCCTCTCCCCCGGCAAAGCCAGGGGAGAGGGAGCTAAAAGCGCGCACGATTCAAACTTGCCTCAGTATGTCCCCTCTCCCCTGGCTTTGCCGGGGGAGAGGGTTAGGGTGAGGGGGGCGCTCTAGCTCGAGCTAACCGGCAACGTCTGCGGAAACTTCACCCGCGCAATATGCTGCCTGCCCTCGCGCGTCTGCAGCTCCAGCTCCCACGCAAAGCGCTCGCTGATGCGCCGCGCGATCGCCAATTCAAAACCATGCCGGTCGACCGCATTGGCTTGATCGAGCGATGACCGGCTCAGCACGGATACCGCACCGGGCAATACCGTCACCACGATCGTGCCCTGCTCCGCCTGCTGGCATGCGTTGCGGATCAACTGCCAGCAAAGCACCGAAAACACCTGCGGCGAACCATGCAGGGCAAAGCGCGCGGGTTCTTCCAGTTGCAATTCGATCGGTCGCCCATGCAGCAGGTCGCGTGCATCTTCCAGTTCGCGGCGGATGACTTCGTTGACCACGAACTCTTCCATGCTCAAGCCGTTATCCGACTCGCGCGCAAGAATCAGCAAAGCCTCCACCAGCGCGCCCATTTCGCGACTGGCGCGCTTGATGCGCTGAACCGAACGTTGCCCGAATTCACCGAGTGCCTGCTCGTCCGACAGCATGTCCGCCGACATCTTGATCACCGTCAACGGGCTGCGCAATTCGTGGCTGGCATCGCGCGTGAACTCGCGTTCGCGCTGGTTGTAACCGGCGATGCGCGTGGCGAACTGGCCCATGCCCTTGGCCAGTTCGCGCATATCCGACGTCGAACGGCGCGGCATCTTGTCCTGCTCCCAGCTGCCGAGATCCGGCTTGCGCTCGTCCCATCCGCGCAGGACGCTGACCAGATGATCGACCGGCGACCATTCGCGCCGCGCGGCCAGCCAGCCAAGCACGCTGATGATCACGACAAGCGCCAACACGGCCCCCAAGGGAGCCACGTTGAACGCGCCCATGAGCGAGACGATGATCAGTGCAAGCAGTTGCAAACCGAATATCAGCGCAATACGCCGATAGTACGTCCCGCCCTGCGAACCCTTCGATGTTTGCGAACTACCCCTGGTCTCCATAAGAAGCCGCCGGCCGCGAGCCGGTTACATGGCCGATGCGACCTCCGACTCGAGATCCGCAAGTCGATAGCCGGCCGAGTGGATGGTATGCAGCAGTGGACGTTCGAACGGTTTGTCGATCACCCGGCGCAGGTTGTAGAGATGCGAACGCAAAGTGTCCGAGTCGGGCAGCGTGTCGCCCCAGATTTCGCGCTCGATATCGCGGCGGCTGACCACGCGGGGCGATTCGCGCATCAGGATCGCCAGCAGCTTCAGGCCGATCGGCGACACGGTCAGTTCCTGACCGCCGCGCGTGAGGCGCAGCGTGGCCGTATCCAGCGTCATATCGCCCACCGTGAGCACCTCGGTCGACACCTGGCGGCGGTCGCGGCGGATCAGGGCGCGCAAACGCGCCTCCAGCTCGCGCACTTCGAACGGCTTGACCAGATAGTCGTCGGCACCGGCTTCCAGGCCGACCAGCTTGTCTTCCAGCGTGTCGCGGGCCGTCAGCATCAGCACCGGAGTGGATTTCTTGGCGTCCTTGCGCAGCTTGCGGCATACATCCAGGCCGTCCATGCCCGGCAGCATCAGGTCGAGTACCACCACGTCGTAGCTATTGGAAACGGCCAGGTGCAGGCCGCTGACACCATCGGCGGCATAGTCGACCGAGTAGCCCCGGCGTTCCAGAAATTCGCCGACCATCTCGGCAATTTGCCGATTATCTTCCACCAGCAGCACCAGACCTGCTTGCTCGTCACGTGAACTCATGCTTGCCTCCCATCCGCGGACGTTTGGAATTTCACAAAGGTGAACAGCTAACGATTCGGTTGGTGATAGATGCGTGAAAGGGCCGCGCGACGATTCAGATACCGTTGATCTACCAGTCACTTAAGCAGTGGCTGCAATCCCTTCCAGACGGTGTCGAGCACTTTTGGCTCGCCCGCTGCGACCGGGTGCAAGCCATCGTCCTGCATCATTTGCGGATCGAGCGCCACGCCATCGAGCAGGAACGGCACCAGCGCCGTGTGCTTCTGAGTCGACAGGTCGCTATAGATGGCGCGCAGCCCGTCGCGATACTGTGGCCCATAGTTGACCGGCAGCTCGATCCCCAGCAGCAGCACCTTGGCCTTGGCGGCGGTGGACTCATCGATCATGGCGGCAAGGTTGGCGCGCAGGGCATCCAGCGGCAGGCCGCGCAGGCCGTCGTTGGCGCCCAGCTCCAGTACCACGACCGAGGGTTTGTACCTGGCCAGCAAGGCCGGCAGGCGGTTGCGGCCGCTCAATGACGTTTCGCCGCTGATGCTGGCATTGACCACGGACCAACCCGTCTCCATGTTCGAGAGACGGTCGCCCAGCAAATGCACCCAGCCCGCCTCCACCGGGATGTTGTGCGCCGCGGACAGGGAATCTCCAAGGACCAGCACGGTCCTGGGCGCTGCCGCCTGGGCCGCACCGACACACAACGACAGCAGTAGCACTGAAAGGAAACGAAGCATGAGTGGTACATCCCGTGTTCTTCTCGATGCCCGCGATGTTAGCAAGTCGGTACGAGGTCCCGAGGGGCAGCTGGACATTCTCCGGGGTGTGAGCCTTCAGGTGCATTCAGGGGAGAGCTTTGCCATCGTCGGCGCCTCCGGCTCCGGCAAGACCACCCTGCTCGGCCTGCTGGCCGGCCTCGACACCCCTACCAGCGGCGGCATTCTGCTCGATGGCAACGCGCTGGAAAAACTCGATGAGGAAAAGCGTGCGGACCTGCGCCGCCGGCTGGTCGGCTTTGTCTTTCAGTCGTTTCACCTCCTGCCCGCGCTGACCGCCGAAGAAAACGTGATGCTGCCGCTGGAACTGGAAGGCAGCAACGAAGCGCGCAGTCGCGCCCGCGAAGCACTCGAAGCGGTCGGCCTGACACCGCGACGCAAGCACTATCCCGCGCAGCTTTCCGGTGGCGAGCAACAGCGCGTGGCGATCGCCCGCGCTTTCGTGCACAGCCCACGCCTACTGTTCGCCGACGAACCCACCGGCAACCTCGACCAGCGTACCGGCCACCATGTCACTGACCTGTTGTTTGCCTTGAACCAGGATCACCACACCACCCTGGTGCTGGTCACCCACGATCCCAAGCTTGCTGCACGTTGTTCGCGTCATGTCGAGTTGGATAACGGGCGTGTGGTCACCGGCGCCGAGCCTGTCGCAAAGGTGGCTTCATGAGCGGCACGCACACCGCCATCAGCTCGTCATCCCGGCGTAGGCCGGGATCCAGTGGCGTTATTGCTCGGTTGTCGCGAAAGAGCCTGAAGCCGTTCGCGAAAATCGACGACGGAGGCCACTGGATCCCGGCCTGCGCCGGGATGACGATGAAAAACCGAGGCTATGGGAGGCTCCCTGAGGTCGCTCTTACAAAGACCCGCAGCGGAGAACACACATGAAACTCTTCCGCCTCGCCCTGCGCAGCCTGCGCCGTGAATGGCATCTGCCCGAACTGCGAACGCTGGCCGCATCGCTGGTGCTGGCCGTCGTTGCTCTCGGTGTGGTCGCCACGCTGACCGCACGTATCGAGCGCGGCATGCTCGCCAGCGCCGCCGAATTGATCGGCGGCGATCTCGGTATCACGGCGCCGCAATCGCTTCCGGCCGATTATTCGGAACAGGCCACAAAGCTCGGCCTGAAAACCAGTCGCGGCGCCAGCTTCCCCAGCGTCGCCTTCGCCAACGGACACAGCCAGCTGCTCGACGTACAGGCCAGCGATACCGCCTATCCGCTGCGCGGCACGCTGGAAGTCATCGACACGCAGGGCCGTGACCGTACCGATGCACACGCACCCACCAGCGGGGACGTCTACCTCGATCATCGCGCACTGGTCGCACTCGGGCTGAAGGTGGGCGATCCGCTGCAATTGGGCGGACGCAATTTGCGCATTGCCGCCGAACTGGTACGCCAGCCCGACGGCGGTGAACTGTTTGCGCTCGCACCACGTGCGCTGATGAGCCTGGACGACGCTACCCAGGCCGGCCTGCTCGGCACCGGCAGCCGCGCACGGCACCGCCTGCTGATCGCGGGCGACCCCACGCCCGTGCGCCAGTGGCGCAGCTACGCGCAGGACAGCAAGCTGCCCCAGGGCGCGGAACTGATGACGCCGGAGCAGACCCAGGAGCGGATGCGCAGCGCATTCGACCGCGCCGGCTCGTTTCTGCGCCTGACGGCCCTGCTGTCGGCCTTGCTTGCCGGCGTGGCCATCGCGCTTGCGGCGCAGCGTTATGCGCGCCGCAAGACCCACGAGGTCGCGCTGCTGCGGGCCATCGGTACACCGCGTCGGCGCGTGCTTGGCCTGCTGATCGGCACGCTCACCGCACTGGCGATTCCTGCGGCGGCATTGGGCATCGTCATCGCCCTTGGTCTTGCCCAGGGCGCGTGGGCCTTCGCCAGCCAGTTGTTTTCCGCCGTGCCGACGCAATTGCCGCTCGGTCCCGTGTTCGCTTCCGCCGCGATGGGTATTGCGGTGCTGGCGGGCTTCGCGCTGCCGCCGCTGGCACGTCTTGCCGATGTGCCGCCCGTAGCGGTGTTCCGCGAGAGCGTGACGCGACAAGTACGCCGTTTCGATGCGCTGTACCTGGTGCCCGCTGTCGTCGCCTTGCTGCTGATCTGGACGCAGAGTGGCTCGGCCAAACTCGCCGGCATTCTGGCTGCCAGTCTGGTCGGTGTAGCCATCGTCGCAGCGTTGCTGGCGGCCGCCTTGCTGTGGACCGCGCGCCGCGTCGCACCGGGCGCGCACCCGGCACTACGCCTGGGCCTGGCGGCATTGGCACGCAGGCGTGGCATGAGTCTGATCCAGGCCACCGCGCTCAGCCTGGGGCTGGTCGCCTTGCTGCTGCTTGCCATCGTCGCACCCGCACTGCTGGAAGGTTGGCGTCGCGAACTCCCTGTCGACACACCCAACTGGTTTGTACTCAACCTGCAGGACGACCAACGTACGGGTTTCGAGCAGACGCTCGCGTCCATCGGCGGGCAAAAACTCAACATGCTGCCGCTTGCCGTCGGCAAGCTCACCAAGATCAACGGCCAGCCGATCGATAGCCTGCATTTCCAGGACGAACGCGCAAAAGATTGGGCCGACCGCCAGCTGCGCCTGTCCTGGTCCAGCGAGTTGCCGCCCAGCAATCAGGTGATCGCTGGCCAATGGTCCGGAGCAAGCCCGGCGCAGGCCGAAGTATCCATCGATACCAGCTGGCGCGACATGTTCCATCTGAAAGTCGGCGACACGATGAGCTTCAATATCGGCGAAGGCGATATCGATGCGAAGGTCGGCAGCATTCGGCAAGTCGACTGGAGTTCGTTCCGCGTCAACTTCTTCCTGCTGCTCGATCCCGCGCATGCGGATCAGTTGCCGCATACATGGATCGCCAGTTTCTATGTGCCACGCGGACACGCCGAACAGATGGCCACGCTATCGCGCGACTACAGCAACCTCAGTTTGATCGATGTGGATTCGCTGCTCGATCGGGTACGCGAAATCGTCGACCGTGTCGGCAACGCGGTTCGCTGGGTGCTGGGTTTCAGCCTGCTGGCTGGGGCGCTGGTGCTTGCGGCCGCGCTGGCGGCCAGCGCGGCAGAACGCCGGCATGAAGCCGCGTTGCTTCGCACGCTGGGCGCGCGCCGATCGCAATTGCGTGCGGCGGCCGCTTGCGAGTTTGCTCTGCTTGGGCTGGTGGCTGGTTTGACCGCTGCACTGGGCGCCGTGGGCACCGGTATCTGGCTGGGCCATGCGGTGTTTCATATCGACGGTTTCGTGCCGCCGTTGTGGCCGCTGTTTGGCGCGGCGCTGATGGCTGCCTTGGTGGTGATGCTGCTCGGCCTGGCAGGCACACGGAAGGTGACGCGTACATCGCCGATGCGCTTATTGCGCGAAGGCTAAATTCAAACCTCACCTCCAATTTCGTCATTCCGGCGAAGGCCGGAATCCATTCCTCAACGTGTCGCTCGTCAGAAGACTCGACTGACAAGCGATATCCTGAGGAGTAGATTCCGGCCTTCGCCGGAATGACGAAATAGGTGGGGCCGGGCTGCTACCTTAGCGCTTATGGCAACTACCACACTCCTCATTCAGCGCCTTAAACAGGAATGGCTGCTCATCCTGTTTGCCGTGCTCACCCTTGTATTGGCCATCGCCGATCCACGTTCACTGCATGAGCACCAGCGCTGGCTGCACCTGCCGACGCTGGCCGGCCTGTTCGGTCTGATGCTCGCCATCCAGGGAATCTGCGACAGCGGCTGGGTGCAGCGCATCGCCGCCACGCTGGTCGAACGCGCACATTCGCTGCGCAGCCTCGGACTGCTCCTGGTCTCGGCCACCGCCGTTCTGTCGATGGTGCTGACCAACGACGTCAGCCTGTTCCTGCTGGTGCCATTGACCGTCGCCATCGGCGGCATGTCGAACCTGCCGATCCTGCGCATGGTGATACTCGAAGCGCTGGCGGTGAACGCGGGCTCCACGTTGAGCCCGATCGGCAACCCGCAAAATCTGCTGCTGTGGCAGTACGAACATCTGCCCTTTCTGACCTTCGTGCACGTCATGTTCCCGGTCGCCGCCACCATGTTCGTCATGGTCGCCCTGCTTACCTGGTTCTGGCTGCCGCGCGAGCGCATCGAGTTGCATACGCACCTGGCCGAAGAGCAGCCGGTCAGCGCGACACTGGGACTGTTATCGGTCGTTGCGCTGTCGATGATGGTGATGATGATGGAGCACGGCGAAGCCCTGCTCGGCGCGGGCCTGGTGATCCTGCCGTTCCTGATCGAACGCCAGACATTCAAGCGCCTGGACTGGTTGCTGCTGGCCACGTTCGCGGTGATCTTTCTCGGCCTGGGTCATCTGGCCGAGTTGCCGCTTGTGCAGACGGGTCTTGATCGACTCAGTCTCGACAAACCAGTGAATCTCTATATCGGCGGCATCGTCGCCTCGCAGCTCATCAGCAACGTGCCCTCGACGGTATTGCTGCTGAACCATGCCTCGGATGCCATGGCGCTTGCGGTGGCCGTCAACGTCGGCGGCTTTGGTCTGGTGATCGGTTCGCTGGCCAACCTGATCGCCCTGCGCTTGGCAAAACAGCCTCATGCGATGGGGCTGTTTCATAAGGTGTCGATACCGTTTTTGCTGGTGTGTGCGCCGGTGGTTTATGTCGTTTGGACGGCGCTGCACTAAGAGCACCCCCTCACCCCGGCCCTCTCCCCTGGCTCTGCCGGGGGAGAGGGTTGGGGTGAGGGGGGCGCTCTAAGCACTCAATCATCGTCATCATCATGCGGCACGCTCACCTTGCCCGAGATATCGGACTTGTGCACGTCGCCGCTACCCTTCGCACCCAAGCTGAAATCGCCACGCACATTGCGCACGGTCAGATCGCCCGAACCGAGCGTATCGGCCCGCACGCTGCCGCCGACACCGACCAGCGTCACGTCGCCCGAACCGATGCTGCCGACTTTGACATCGCCCTTGATGTCGTGGAATTTCGCGTCCCCCGAACCGACCGAGCCCAGCTCGATACGCCCGATATTGCGTCCGTCGATATCGCCCGAACCCACGCCGCCGATAAAGGTGTCGTCGATGTCGGTGAGGTGCAGATCGCCCGAACCCACGCGTCCCTTGACTGTGTGGACACCGGCTACCCAGCCGTCACCGGACCCCACATTGATCGATACGGGCATCTTCGCGGGCAACTGGAGATTGATGTCCAGGTCCGTATAGGTGCTACCGAAAAAATTGATGGTCGTATGGTGCCCGCCCAGCTCGACGATCAGGCGATCGCCCTCGCGATGCTGGGTGACCGTGAGATCCTCCAGCAACTTCTGGTCGGATGCGCAGGCGCGGCCATTGAGATCGCCGATGGTAGCGCTGTCGCTGCCGGTGACATGCAGGTCATAGCTATTGACCTCGAGCTGTACCTCCCGCACGCCGGACAAGTCCAGCTTCATCGCGCGGGGTGCCTGGTATTTGCAGTCGTCGTGCGCGTGGGCGGCCAATGGGGCCACCAGCAAGGCAGCCAGAATCAAGCGACGCATGGTGAGGTTCCTTTAAGTGAACGGTTCGAAGGCTCAGATGCAACCGGTGGGAAAAAGGTTGCGTCCGTGCTCAGGAACCGTCAACCGCCAGCAGTCATGGCTTGGTTTCTTCTGAAGCGCAAAGGCGCTGGGCCCCGGCATTCGCCGGGGCGACGGTGAGGGGTAACAGGCGCACCCTATCAGCCACTCTCTCAGTCGTCGTCCCGGCGAACGCCGGGGCCCAGTGTCTTCAATCGTGCGACGACCGCTCCAGCACCTTCACCCGCTGCCAAAGCGCCTCTTGCCCAGCCAGATCGCGCTCGGCCAGCGGCCGGCCCTCACTCTGTGCCAACGCCTCCATCCGCCGAAACCGGCGCTCGAACTTGGCATTGGCATGCCGCATCGCCTGCGAAAAATCGACCCCGGCATGGCGGGCCAGATTCGCCGTGACGAACAGCACGTCACCAATTTCGTCCTGCAGCCGCCCGACATCCGCGCCATCGGCGAACTCGGCGCGCACTTCGTCCAGCTCCTCGGCCAGCTTGTCCAGCACAGGCACCGCGTTCGGCCAGTCGAACCCGACCTTGGCCGCCCGCTGCTGCAGCTTGGTGGCTCGCTTCCATTCGGGCAGGCCATGCGACACGCCAGCCAGCGCGCTGGTATCGTCGACACCTTCGCCCTTGGCCGCGCGCTCGGCACGCTTGATGTCTTCCCAGCCCTGTTTCTGCGCTTCGATATCGTCGTAGCTGGTATCGCCGAATACATGCGGATGTCGACGCAGCATCTTGTCGCTGATCGCATGCGCCACATCGTCGAAGTCGAATAACCCGGCCTCCTTGGCCATCTGGGCATGAAAAACGACCTGCAGAAGAAGATCGCCGAGCTCATCGCGCAGATCGTGCCAATCCTGTCGGTCGATCGCATCGGCCACTTCGTAGGCCTCTTCGATCGTATAGGGCGCGATGGTGGCGAAATTCTGTTTCACGTCCCAAGGGCAACCCCGCTCGGGGTCGCGCAAGCGCGTCATGATGTCGAGAAGATCATTCAGAGTGTGACGCGACATAGTTCGAAAGCCTCGAAAACCAGCCAAATTTTTGCATGCTTCGCTTTGAATGGTCGCGACTGAAGTCGCTCCTACAAGCTAGCAGTGCCCGGCTAGCTTGTAGGAGCGACTTCAGTCGCGACCCACCGTGACGATCACAAATCCAATGCCAGCAATCGCCCGCGCCAATCGATACTCGTATCGCCCACGGCAATGAATTCCGGATTGAGCAACGACTCGCCGCGGTTGTAGCGGAAAGGCTCACCACGCAGATCCAACACCGCACCACCGGCCTCTTCCAGCACGCACTGCGCCGCAGCGGTGTCCCACTCGCTGGTGGGACCGCGACGCAAATAGACGTCCGCTTCGCCGCGAGCGATCACGCAGAACTTCAACGACGACCCCAGCGGATGCGATGTGTAGGTATCGCCCAGCAAGGCCTGCAACACCGACACCGCACTACCGCCATGCGAACGGCTACCGGCCACGGTCGGTGGCTGTGCCAGATCGCGTGTGCCGATACGCTGCCAGGCGCCGCCCGGTGTTTTCTGCAACCAGGCACCTTCGCCGCGCCGGGCGACATAAAGCTCGCCAGTCACCGGTGCCAGCACTACACCAAGCACGGTTTCGTGATTATCGATCAGCGCGATGTTGACCGTGAACTCGCCGTTGCGCTTGACGAACTCACGCGTGCCATCGAGCGGGTCGACCAGCCAATAGCGCGTCCACTTCTGTCGTTCGCTCCAAGCTGCCGCATGCGCCTCTTCCGACACCACCGGCAGTCGCGGCTCCAGATCGTCCAGGCCGGCCATGATCACTTCCTGCGCGGCCAGATCGGCCGCCGTGACCGGCGAGCGATCGGATTTCTGCACCACATCGAAGTCGCTGCGATAGACAACCAGGATGGCTTCGCCTGCCGCGCGGGCGATGTCACCCACACGTTGCAGCAAGGGGGAAAGTTCGGCGCTCACGTGGGACGAAAGCGGCCGGCGAGGAACTCGCGCGCCATGAACAGGGCGGCGATAGAGCGCCCTTCGGTGACATCGTCGCGTTCGACCAGGTGGTGCAGTTCGGACATCTTCCACGGCACCACTTCGAGCTCTTCCGGCTCGTCGCCTTGCAGGCGCTCCGGGTAGAGATCCTGTGCCATCACCACATGCGCCATATGTGTCATATACGACGGCGACAGCGACAGGCTGTGCAGCGGAGTCAATTTGTGAGCGCCGAAACCGATCTCTTCCTTGAGTTCGCGATTGGCACCTTCCAGCGCGGTTTCGCCGTGATCGAGCCGCCCCTTCGGCAGGCATAGCTCGTAGCGGCCGACGCCGGCGCCGTACTCGCGTACCAGCAGTACGGTTTCATCGTCCTGCATCGGCACGATGATCACCGCGCCCGTGCCGCTGCCCTTGAGGCGCTCGTAGGTGCGGCGTTCGCCGTTGGAGAACTCCAGATCCAGTTGCTCGACGTGCAGGAAGCTGCTGCCGTGCACGTCGCGGGTCGCATGGATGATCGGTGGTTTGCGCATCGGGCGATTGTAACCCGGCTCAGGCCCGGGCTCGCGGCATCACCGGCGGGCGCCCGGCAAAGACGGCCCAGATCAGCAGGCCATAGGCTACGGCATGCAGCACGCCGGCCGCCGCGCTCCACACGCCAATCATCTGCAGGGAGGCGTAGCGCGTCTCGGAGGGCAGTTGCGGCACGTAGACGCCGTAAAGCCATACGGTGACGAACGCCAACAACAGGTTCACCACGCTGGCAATCATCAGCAACATCGCGGCACGAGGTGCCCGTTGCCAGCCGATGGCCGCGACGATGATGCCGGCAAAGGAGACGACAATCGCCGGGCTATTGCCCAGCAGCAACCCGGCAAAGGCAGGAAAACTTCCCATACTTCCCATTATTCAAACTCCCTGAGTGACAGTACGTAGTCGTTGCAACGAAAGCGCATGCATCGCAGCTGTGCCGGCCAGGACGCTGCGCGTATCCAGATCCAGCGCCTGCCCTTCCAGATCGGTAAATACGCCGCCGGCTTCGCGCACGATCACGGCCAGCGCCGCGACGTCGAGAATATTCACATCCGACTCGATCACCAGATCCAGCCCGCCACGCGCCAGCAGATGGTAGTGGCAGAAATCGCCATAGCCGCGAATGCGATTGGCCTCGGCCACCAGGCCGCCCAGTACGTTCCAGCGTCCGTCCGCCGTCAGCGATTTGATATTGCCGAAGGAAATCGAGGCCTTGGCCAGTTCAGCCGTCTCGGCGACCTGGACACGCTCGCCTTCGAACCAGGTCCCGCCACCGGCGCTGGCCCACATCGTCTCCCCATACACCGGCGCGCTGGACACGCCCAGCACCAGCTCGCCCTTGTGCATCAGCGCAATCTGGGTAGAGAAAAACGGCGTACGCCGCACGAAGCTCTTGGTGCCGTCGAGCGGATCGACCAGCCACAACCATTCCTGCGTGTCGCCTTCACGGCCGAACTCTTCGCCGTAGATACCCGCCTGCGGCAAGGCGGCGCGCAAGATGTCGCGAATCGCCAACTCCGCTTCGCGGTCGGCCACCGTGACGGGCGTGGCGTCGCTTTTCCATTCCACCGATACGCCCTTGCGCCAGTAATGCAGCAGGATATCCGCGGCCGCGGCCGCGGCCTGGCGGGCCGCGTCGAGGGCGGTCGAGTAATCCGTCGTGCTCATGATTTTCCCTTTGCCCACTTGGCGAACCCGCCACTTTGTTCCAGATGCAGCGTGCCATCGGCCCCCACCGGCCCCAGCGAGGCTAACCAGCGCTGCAGGACCGGCTGATGACCGCGTGGCTGCGCCTCCAGGCCGTAACGCCAACCCAGCGCGCTCACGCCAAAACTGCCCGATAGCTGCAGCGGACCCTCCGGGTCTCGCACATCGCCGAACGATCCCTTCAGCACTGCGTTAGAGGCCTGTGCCTCCCAATGCAAGGTACCGAGTGGTAGCGTGCCTTGCGGCGTAGCCACGGCAGCGTTTTCCCAATGCCCGGTGCCGCTCAGGCTGATCGGCCATTGCGCCTGGATCAGCGCACTGGCGATATCGACCTCCAGCACGCCCTGCGGCTGCCCCCATGCGGCGGCATGCAGGCCAAGCGCGGTCAGGTCGAAGCGTGCATGCACGTCCTGCCAATGCGTGGTGGTCTCGCTGAGGCGCTCCATATGGCCGCGAAATGCCCAGACCTTGCCGTTGAGATCGATCGTTGCGGCGGTGTGGCCGAACACAGTCAGACGCGACAGCTGCCAATTCAGGCTACCGATGCTGTGGCCATCGGCAGCCAGCACCTGGTCGGCATGCCCATCCCAGATCGAGCCGCTTACCCCGTCCAGGCGCAGCCCATGCAGGCGCGCCTCGATCTGCGGCTGCACCCAACAGGCCGGCAGAAACCAGCCCAGGCCCACGACGACCAGCAACACCAGTACCAGGACGACCAGCAACGCACGCAATGGCTTCAAACCAGGGAGCTCCTTGAAAATGGTGAATACGGCAGGACTTGAGCCGCCGCACGACTACCCCCGATCATAACCGGATGAACAGCCCCCTCTTCAGCAATACCGCGCTCGCCGAGCGCGATCTTCGTCACCTTTGGCACCCTTGCACGCAAATGCACGACCACCGGACCGTGCCGATGCTGCCCATCGTGCGCGGTGAAGGCGCCTGGCTGATCGATGCCGACGGCCGCCGTTACCTGGATGGCATCAGCTCCTGGTGGACCAATATCTTCGGCCACGCCAATCCACGTATAGCCGCCGCCCTGAAGACCCAGCTCGATACGCTCGAGCACGTGATCTTTGCCGGCTTCACCCACGAGCCCGCAATCGAACTGGCCGAAGAACTGGTGCGCATCACGCCGCCGGGGCTGGACAAGGTGTTCCTGGCCGACAATGGCTCGGCCGCGATCGAAGTCGCCTTGAAGATGAGTTTTCATTATTGGCTCAATCTGGGCCACGGTGAAAAGACGCGTTTTATCGCATTGAGCGGCAGCTATCACGGCGAGACGCTGGGCGCGCTTTCGGTCAGCGACGTGGCGCTCTATCGCAAGACGTATGCGCCGTTATTGCTCACACCGTTTCTTGCGCCATCGCCCGATGCCTATGAAGGCGAACCCGGTGAAAGTGCCGAGCAGACGGCGGAGCGTCGCCTGGGTGATTTGCGTAGCTTGCTTGAACAGCACGCTGATGAAACCTGTGCGGTCATTGTCGAGCCGCTGGTGCAATGTGCCGGCGGCATGCGGATGTATCACCCGCGCTATCTTGCTGGCCTACGTGCGCTGTGTGACGAGTTCAATGTGCATTTCATTGCCGACGAAATTGCTGTTGGCTTTGGTCGCACGGGGACTTTGTTCGCCTGCGAGCAGGCCGGTGTTACGCCGGATTTCATGTGCCTGTCCAAAGGGCTGACCGGTGGCTTCCTGCCGCTTTCGGCTGTGCTGACCAACAACGCCGTCTACGATGCGTTCTATGCCGAATACAGTGCGGGCAAGGCGTTTTTGCACTCGCATAGCTATACCGGCAATCCGCTTGCCTGCCGTGCAGCGCTAGCCACACTGCAGATTTTCCGCGATGAGCCCGTGCTGGCGCGTAACCGCGGTCTGGCCGCCCATCTGGCCAAACGCCTGGCGCCGTTACGCGATCATCCGCACGTTGCCGATGTGCGGCAGACCGGCATGATTGCCGCGGTGGAATTGGTGCAGGAAAAAACCAAGCGGATACCCTTCCCAGCCGAAGATCGCCGTGGACTTCGGGTCTATCTGCATGGGTTGGAACACGGAGCGCTGCTGCGCCCATTGGGCAACGTTGTTTATTTCATGCCGCCGTATGTGGTGACGGAAAGCGAGATTGACCATCTTGTTGACGTTGCTATTGCGGGTATCGAAAAAGCGGTGTGCTAGAGCGCTCCGAAAACCCAACCAAGCTTTTGCATCACGGCCTGTCGCGACTGAAGTCGCTCCTACAAGCTAGCTATGCCTCTCTGAGCTTGTAGGAGCGACTTCAGTCGCGACCGCGGCATCGCAGAAAACCGTGCACCGATCCTGGCGAGTATCGAAGCTACCGCCCACGCACCGAAATACTCGGATCCAGCTTCTGCAGCGCCGGCCCAAGCTGCGTTTCACCGGTCTGGCGAATATCGTCCTGGCTGTAGCTGCGGCCAGCCACCGGCAAACACTGGCCCTTCTTGGCCTTGATCAAGCTGCCGGTATCGCGAATGCAATTGCGATCCCCCGGCTTGACGGCCTGTTTATCCGTTGAAGGGGCCTGCGCGGCAGGATCGGCGGCCTGGGCATACGCCGCGCCCGCGCTCAGCACGGCGGCCAGCGCGATGGCAATAAGGGAAAGCTTGGACATGACAAGGCACCTCCTGGGCGCACCTGAAACGTGGGGACGAGTGGATGCTCCTCCGTGTATAACGTTGGGGCAAGGTTTCGGTTCACCAGGCGCCGATGGCGCTTCAGGTTCGCCGCCGCACGCCATCCGCTATCCTTGCGTTTTTCCACACGATTTCGCTCCATGCGCACCATCCGCATCCATGTCGACCAGCCCCTGACCAGCGGTACCGAGCTCGCCCTGCCCAGCCAGGCCAGCGAACACGTCGCCCGCGTCCTTCGCCTGACCGCCGGTGACCCGATCACCCTGTTCAACGGCGACGGCAGCGACTACCCCTCGCTGATCGCCAGCGTCGGCAAACGCGAGGTCGTCGTCCAGGTGCAGGCGCAACAGCCGCTGCAGAACGAATCCCCTCTTCGGCTCACCTTGGCCCAGGGCGTAGCGCGCGGCGAGAAGATGGACCTGATCGTGCAGAAGGCCACCGAACTCGGCGTCGCCCGCATCGTGCCGCTGATTACCGAACGCTCCGAAGTCAAACTCGACCCCGCCCGCGCCGAAAAACGCCTCGCCCACTGGCAGGCCGTCGCCGCCAGCGCCTGCGAACAAAGCGGTCGGGCTCGCTTGCCTGAGATTGTCGCGGCGCAACCGCTGGAAGCGTGGCTGCGCAGCCTCGACAACGACCAAGCGCTTCGGCTGGCTCTCCTACCCGAAGGTACCTTGCGCGGCCGCGATATCGCGTTCCCTGCCGAAGGTGGCCTGCTAGTGGTCGGCCCTGAAGGCGGCCTGGGTGAGCGAGACATTCAAGCGCTTACCGGCACCGGATTTATCGGGCTAGTGCTAGGCCCACGTATTCTCCGAACCGAGACCGCGGGATTGGCTGCGCTTGCTGCGTTACAAGCGCTGCACGGCGACATCTAGCTCCCCACTCTCCGCAACCACCTCGTCACCCCCATATCATTGTAGGAGCGACTTCAGTCGCGACAAACCGTAACGCAACTGCAAAGCGCGACTAAAGAAAAGCTCGCCTCCCCCACCCGCTCGTCATCCCGGCGAAGGCCGGGATCCATTCCTCGATGCAGACGCTCACCATGCGTCGCCTGGCGGGCGAAGACCGAGAAAAGGTGCAACGACACCATCACACCCATACTCCTTGTAGGAGCGACTTCAGTCGCGACAGACCGTGACGCAACCGGGAAGCTCGACGGAAGCCACCCCCACAAAATGCCGATATTGCAAGACCGGTCCGGAAGCCCTCAGAAACTGGCAACGCCTATGCGTCCGTTTTCATAACGTCACGCTGCAGCAGCATCGAATGAGATGCGACACCAGGGATGCCAGCAAGCCTGGAGAACATCGCCGCAACCGCTGCACCCTTAATGCCACCAATTGCAGCAGCAAACAGTACGATCAAAGAAAACGCCGAAGGCAGGGAAGCAATGAAAGCGACCAGGAAAAAGATCAGCGCACCTATCATGGTGCCAGCAATGCACAACCCCAACGCCGACACAGCATTCCGGGACCGAGCCATGGCAAAAATAGGATATCCAGCACACCAGGTAATAACGAGTACGAGAACAAACTCGCCCAGGAATAGCGGCCACAAGTCATCAAATTGAACCCATTGGGCAGGCTCTTGGCTCTGAGCGCCTACGTGCAACACAGTCCAAGCGTATATAGCGGTGAGCAGAGGCGACGCACAAGGTGCGATGCACGCAGCGAGGAAGGTTCTCATGCTGGATATTCAGGAGCCGGAGAGCACGCGCGCTTTGTGCCACGCACATAAATCATCGAATGAAGCTTCTCGCGATTCGGTATCCACCGCACCTTCACCGAAGGCAAGTCGGCAGTAGACGCAATTGGCAGCATCAGGGTCCAAGATACCCTTCGGCTTGGCTGGCCTCGTCGCATTGTTGACGACTGTACCGCGACGGCCCTGTAGAGGCAGGACATCCACTCTGGGATTCTTGCTCATGCTGTTTCCCATCTAAAAAGTGAGAAATCGTGCAGCCGAAACCAGTGACTCTATGGGCGGCCTTGGTAAGGTGGACCTGAACAAAATTTCTACCATGAGCTCATGAAGGACAACGCCAACTATCGATTTGTGCGAAAAGTCCTGCATCAAATCCACGCAGCCAATCCTCGCTAGGCAATCCTATCTTTTGCTTGAACTTATATTCAATGGCATAGGCTCGCCCGACAGCGTAGCGCTTGCAACTGATGTCTCTCAACTCCTGAGTGGTTCCATCCACCTCTGACTGGGTGTAAGTAGGCACGCAGGACGCCACCAGTTCATCGGAATCGCGGAGCTTTAGAGAAGAGACGTCGGCCGAACTTTTGTTTCGCTTCCAGATAGTCCACGGAATCCATATCGATTGACTCCTAAGAACGAACACTCCCGCATTTCTATCCATCCATTCGTACTTAGCGCCAGGCGAACTAAAAACATCGTTGAACAATACGGCATCTTTCAAATCGCTCCATACATGATTGATATGGGTCGACAGAGGTTGAATGCTTGCAGAAATCAGGCCTTCGGGCAGCTTGCACTGATCGAGGGCGCTATCCGGCACGCGCCCACATCCCATGACCGTGAAACCTTTAGGCATATCCGGCGGGTCATCTGGCACATACCAGATGTCTGGAGGCGAGAGCCCTTTCGGCACACAAAATTTCTCTCCCACCCCATCAACGGAGTATTTGTCGTAGTCACTACAGGCGCTCAATGAGCATCCTGCCAGGAACCATACAAGCATCGCACGAAATGTCAGACCTATTTTTTGCACGAAGGGAACTCGCACCAATCATAGCCTGTGATCGGCGCCAAATGAGATTTGTCCCACAGATCTCCGCCAAATATCCTTGGGTCGGCACCATTAGCCTCGAAGACAGCGTGATGGAAATCTGAAATATCTTTTCTATCCACCTGTTTCGGCGACGATGGCGACGCACCCTCTAGTTGGTCAACCCTCGCCTGCATTAACCCGAGACGGATATTCTGCATCATGCGAGAAGCAATGCTCTGACGGGACTCCGGAGGGCACATCGGCGGCTGCCTGCTCCTTATTGAAAACAAGAGATCAAAGTTTGTAAGGCTAGACAGAGCACCGCGCAGACCATCTCCGGTATTGGTAGCGACCTCGCCGGCGCGACAGGCATATTTGTCACCACCGGCACACGCCGTAGCATAGTATCCAGCGTAGTCACCCATATGTGCGATGGCTCGCTCTTGAGGAGTATTCCAGCACCCTCGCACATTACAAGCCAAGCCAAATACATCAATGCCACTCAAAGGTGCAGCACCAACATAGGAGTATGTACTGAGACCACCACCTAAACCAATCGGATCGCTCTGCACATAGCGGCCTATAGCGGCCTCGTAGTCACGATTGACATTGTAGTAAAGCCCACTTTCCGCATCATAATACTGCCCGGGAAAACGCAAGTTATAGATGTAACTACCCGTCGGCGCCTGCTCACCAAAAGAGTTTCCTTGATAACTCCACTGCCAGATCGTATTACCGTTGGAATCACCAACCGCTCTAGACGTACCCAATCCATCAGCGTGCACGTAGTTGATAGCGCTGTTCGGCACATCCTCGACCACCGCAACCGGCAGATCATCTAGCCACACATAGTCGCGGCTGGACGATCCATATTCTCCAATCAACTGACTTGCCTCGTCATACGCGAAGCGCTCATTAAGCGCCTGCGGCGCAGCCACTGACTTAGCAACACGCTCATTCATCGCGTTGTATGTGTAACTCGCCACCGTCACCTGATTCCGCTGCACTACTCCCAACCGGTTGCGGGCGTTGTAACCGTAGCCGAATGTCTCGCCGGCGCCCGCACTGCCGATGGTATTGCCGTTGGCATCATACGTACGCGCCGCACTGCCGATACTGATCAGGTGGTGTGTATTGGCATCGTAGCCATAGCTTCCCGTTGCGAGCCCACCAAGCTTGGTTTTGCTCAAACGATCGCCAGTCTTACTGTACGTATATGACTCAACACTGTTGCCACTGCTACCTGTTACGCCGCTGAATCGGTACAGCGGGTCGTATCCATAGGTTTCAACCGCAGGATTGGCTCCTGGCGTGTTGCCCAGTGCGATAATATTGCCCATCACATCGCGAGCAAAGTGCAAGTTCAACGCTGGACTGGTCAGGTCCGTCAGCTGGTAGTTAGCATCATAGCTGCGGGCAATAGTCTGGCCGTTGCCCAGCGTGTAGCTGCCAATCGGACCGAACGGCAGATAGCTGATCGCACTGATCACCGTTTGGCCCGCGCCGCCATTAGGCGTCACCGTCACACCACTGATGCGGCCAGCGGCATCACGACTGTATTGAGTGACCGTTTGACTGGGCGTGGTGATGCTACTCAACCGGTCAGCAGCGGTATAACTGTAACTAGTGGTGTCGACCTGAGCTCCTTGCACCTGGGCTTTCTTGGTGACGTTACCGTGGTTGTCGTAGCAGTAAGTCGTAGTCACCGCCGTTTCGACAATCCGGGTCAATCGGCCCATCGGGAACGAACCACTACAGCCAGTAACGCTGTCGGCCTCGTCATAGTGATAGGCAATGTTCTGCGTGCTGTCGGGATAGCTGACCGTAACCGGGCGATTGATCGCATCGTAGGTAGTCGTACGAACGATGCCCTTGGCGTCGGTCTGCTGGATACGGTTGCCCGCCGCATCGACCTGAAAGCTGGTAGTGCCGGTGTCAGGACTATGCAGCGCCTTGGGATTGCTGAGGCCATCGTAGTCGTAAGTCGTGCTCAGCCCATCGGGATCGGTGACACCTTCAAGGTTGTCGAGGGCATCGTAGGCGAAGGTAGCCTGAGTGTTCTGAGTCGCCGTGTCGGTGCCGTTGTAATTGTCCAGCGTACTGACCAGGCGATTGAGGGCATCGTAGCCCTGCTTGCGCTGAATGCCCAAGCCGTCGGCGGTATGCACTAGGTTGCCGTTGGCGTCATAGCTGTCGGTATAGCTGGCGTTGAAGACGGTGTGATTGAGGCCGTCGGTAACACCGGTCAGCTGCCCGAGTGTGTTGTAGCTACGCGACAGCGTACGTCGCAGTGTGTTGCCGCTATCGTAGGTGTCTTCCTTGGTCTTATTGCCGGCCGCATCCAACGTGTAATGGATATGGTTGCCCACGGCATCGGTAATGTCCGTTAGGCGGTGGGCGGCATCGTAGGTGTAGCCGACGAACACGCCATCGGCATCGGTGATCTTGATGACATTGCCGACGGCATCGTAGTCGATGGTGGTGGTTGCACCACCGACCGTACGCGTCTTGAGCCAGCCGCGCGGGGTGTAGGTCAGATCGGTGATGACGTTGTTGCTGTCCTGTGAGCGGACCACACGACCGTTCTTGTCGTAAGCCACCATGGTGGAGACATGACCAAGCGCATCGGCAACCTGATAGAGGTCACCGGCGCGATGGCAGGCGCCACCCACCGTGCCGCAGCCTGACTCGTCCGTGGTCAGGTAGTAGCTGTAATGAGTGATGTCGGAGACATCGGTGCGCGGGCCGTCGACACTGAGTAGCAGACCAACGATAGGACATTGCGAAGCATCGACTGCGTCGCAGTAAGCGTAAGTAACACGCGTAACGCCATTCGGCGGGATACCAGTGACACTGCAACTGTAGCTACTTGCCTGCATCAGGTCGATGTCACAGCGGGCAAGCGGCTGGCCACGTGTATTATAAACCCAAGCCGTCGATGTCACGATAGTTCCGCCACCGTCCTGCACGGTATGTGTTAATGGCACACGCAACGCGGCATCCCACGTGAAATTAGTTGTGCGTTGATTGCTCTCGGCTTGAGCGTCAATTTGCTTCGTTAGAAGGCCAAGTCCATTGTATGTAGTAGCTGTAACATTGCCATTGAAATCAACGTAGGTCGACGGATATCCGTTAGCGTCATAGGTGCGCGTCTTCCAGGGCTGATCACATATCGGGCCACACGGCTTATCTAGCGATGCAACCTTGTTCAATCCCAACACCGTCGAAAACGTCATACTTAACGAGACGCCGGTCGGATAGAGCACGGTAGAGCTATTATTCAGGTAGGATATCTGTGTGTCATCGACGCCTAGAGCTTGGCGTGCCCGGGTAGCGCGATTCTTAGAGTCGTAAAAGGTATCCTCATATCGAGAACCAGACTCATCAACAATACCCGTCAAGGCACTGGGCAAATTTGTAGCGCCGGTAAACGACGATTCGTTATATACGTAACCGACGCTCTTGCCGTCTGGATATTGGACGGATGTCAGATTCCCTGTAGTTGCATCGTAACCATAGGTCGTTGAGCTGCCGTCAGGGAGCTTGATCTGCTGGACTCGTGCCGCGCCGTCATAGCTCAAACTAAGTGACCGACCATATGAATCTTTGACGGACAGCAGCAGCCCCCCATAAGGCGCCACAGACCGAGCGGTTGTCGAATCACTATACGCCAGCGTTATACCATTACCTGACCGATCAGTTACGGATAGCAGATGTCCGGCAGCATCATAGGTCTCTATCTGTCGCAAGGCAGACACGAACAGCGTGTAGCTGACCGCGACGCCGGCCGCGTCGTCGTATTCCGTCAGAACGTCAGGGATGTCCGCAGTAGGGACCCATTGGCCGTTGGTTTTTGTAAACATCTCCAACTTACTGTCTGGACGTAAGGCCACCATAATGGCGGGCTGCCCTTGAACAGCTGAAAGGTCTAATGAACGGTCAAAGCTATGGCGCCAATGGCTGCCCAGGCTTCCTGGAGCTGATGCCCCATCACTGTTATAGAAACGGCGAATTGTAAGCCAGCTGTTTAGACTGATGTCATCGTGCTGAAGAAATTTGTTCCCGGTAGAAATATTGATGGGATCAGCAGCCAGCGGAGATCCCTTCACCTTAACCGGGCAAGTCAACCCCAAGCTTCCGTCACCACCATCACATCCACCCGCATTACCAGTGTTTTTTTGCACGCCGTCGGGGAAATAATAGGTATATTTAAAAGACGCCGGCGTAGTATTCGGAGGGAGGACATAAGATCCGCTCAACGTATACCAATTATGATAATTAGAAAAAGATCCGAAGGTGATGTCACAACCTGTAATATTCAGGAGTCGGGCAGAGCCTGACGCGCCCGTTGAAGAGCTTACCCAAGCTTGCTTCTGGCTCAAGCACTGAGATAACGCCCCCTGCTGATCGACATCAGTGTATTGGGCATACGCTAACGTCGAATGCAGCACACACGTAACGATAGCAACCGAAGCCAACCAACGAATCACCTTCAACATCACCCATCCCCTGGATTGTTCCGCGAGCAAAAAAGCGCGAAGATCTTCTGCAATAACGAACTAATATAACTAATCATAGTTTCGTCGCGGACCATCTCGTAGTCTGCGACATGGAGCACAATCGTCCATTGTTACAAGACTAAGGCAACGATTAGACATACCTCATAAAAAAGGAAGCAGAACGGGACACCCTGGACTACCCCTGATTTCCCGGACACCACAAAGCGAGGACAATCCTCGCACGGAGGCACAGAACGGGACCACAGAACGGCCACAGAACGGGACACCCATCATCTAAACCGTTTCCTGGGTAAGCCAGATCTCCGTGAAACTCGGTGGAAACAAACCGGCGGATGGCGATTCCGAATAGCCCAAGGATGGAAGGGCCAATCCGAATAATTCTCCCTATGGCGAAACTTCAAAAAAGGCACTAGATGGGATAGGACCCATCAGATTCCGTCAACGATGACCATCGCTCCTGTTAACTTCTCCAGCCTCACTTCCCAGTGATATCCAACGTTATTGGACTCGGGCTTAGCTTCAAATTCGAAGTAGACATGGTCGCCGCAATCGAGACCAGCTATTACGTTGACCTTTTCGATCGGGAATCTTTTGGAGCTTATGAAAAATTTCGTCGCCTCAGAAAGCTTTCTTGTATAGAAATCGCGGCTCATTTCGTGGCATTCCATCTTCGCGTGCGCGAAGGGCACGACGACGACCAAGAGGAAAAAAAGTAAAAACTTCATTTACTTCCTCCAAGCTCTGTACTTGTAAGCGAGCTCTCCTCACCTAGCATGAACCAACAAACACGAACAGACGCCTGCCGCTGCCCACCAATAGTTAATAATTTCTCGCGACTCATCCTTACGCACTGCGTCGCCCCCTTCCCGCCCCTTTCAGCCAGCGCTGCCCTAGCAACCTTGCCTTGGCCATTAAGGACTCAACGCTTCCTACCGCTCGCCAGTAGCGACTTTCGATGGCCAACATCTGAGTTTGCCACTGCCGCTCTCGCATACCCAGCTTACTCAGAACCGGCGGCGCATCCGCGGCAATCGTGCCACGCTTCCCCTCTCGTACGATCCGACCACTCCAGTCCACCAACTCCAGGTAGTCCACCGCTCGCAGGGAAAACGCAGGAGCCAGTAGCATGCCAGCCATGGGGCGCAGTCTCGCCTTCAAGGAAGCCGGCCTTGTCTCAGCCCGCTGTAAACGTTGGCGAACGGAGGTGTGCTCGGAAGCGGTGAGATCGTGCACGATGCCCACCCGAATGGGGTTCAGATCGACATACGCCATGCAGCTCAGAACCGCCTGCTCATCCAATAAGGCCTGGCATCTGAAGCGCCCCTCCCAGAAACGGCCAGTACAACCATCTTCGCGATTGGCCTGACGGGCAATCGGCTCGTTCAAGCAACGCATGAACCATGACAGGCTGCCCAGGCGGCTCCGCAACTCTGCCATCCGCTCGGGATCACCTTGCAAGCGCTGTACTTTTTTCTGGCATAGGCGTTCGTCGACCACCTCCTCCACCCGCACCGGGAACAAGCGGACCCAACGTTCGGCCACCTCTTCATCGGACCAGGCGTTCGCCTCCTGCGGATCCACATGCAACACGATATGCACGTGATTGCTCATGACGGCATAGGCATACAGCCCTACGGCAAAACATTCCGCCAACGCCAGCAACCGCTCTTCCACCCAGGCTTTGCGGTGCTCATAAGAGCGCCCGCTATAAACATCCTGTCCGCAGAGGAAGGCCCGCCGCACGCAGCGGGAGACACAATGGAAGAAGCCCGGTGTTTGCGGATCGACCGTTTGAAGGCGCGGGTATGTCATGAACACACTTTGCTCTTCGGCACAGGCCGCTGGTATCACTCAACAGCACGCCTGCCCGTCAGCGGAAGACCATTTTGTGGGTGTCCCGAATCTCGCGCCCCTCTTTCTTGGGCACCAAGATATCTCCATAAGAGACAATCAACTTTAAATCATCCATACAGGGGTACCTTGTTACTTCAAGATCCATTCTATGATCAAGCAGTAATTTCATTGCCTCTTGCGGCAGCGCCACTGAAAAAGCCAGAGCCTCCCCTTCAGTAAAATATGCGGCCACTCTAAGCAAGCACTCATGCCCACTCAAAGAACGAGAATGGAGTTTCAGCATGTTGACGAATTCAGGTATGGCACACTCTATACTTTGTGAATGAATTTTTTCCATCGCCTCGATGAAGATGGATGGTTGGTTGGTTTAACCAGCGCATGACCCGAAAACTTTCCTCTAGATCAAGAAATTTCTGCAAATCTCCGTCACTAATCTGAATTGATGCGCCCACTTCTATTTTCATACATGTTACTTGCCCTTTCTGATAGCCGGCGATTGTAAAAACTGACTACTGTCCTCATCCGAAAGAACCCTTCTTCTCGCAGGACTGTAAACATCGCCACAATCGCATGGGTTCTGACATCATCCCGAGCTCATTGGAGAGTACAGAGCTGGACACCCATTATTTGAATCGCAAAGACAGAACGGGACACTCATTAGTTGAACCGGGTACAACAGCACGCCATTTCCTGGGCGCCCCAGATCTCTGCAACCTTACTGGATTCGCCCCTGCATGGCGTCAATTGCATACTCCTTAAGATTAATGGACGCTCGAGGTAAAAATGATTCAATAGCTCTCACTACTTCATCAGGTCTCGAAGAAAACCAATGCCCGAGACCATGCAGCGCAGACTCCTGACAAGCTAAATTTTCTATCTCCAAGATCGATTCAATCGTCTGACAGATAACGGCATCGGTTTCTTCCATATCTGTTCGCGATGGAACGCCATGCCGTGGAAACATGTCCCACCACATGTAGCACATTTCTCTATAGCTCAGCGGCAATCCACCACTGATTCTATACAGACCATATTCCCCATCTAGATTTACAAACAGGTTACGAAACACGTCCCGCATGCTGACGATCGCCTTTGATCTAATTGCAAAGTCAACCGACGTATCCAAGTATAAGTATGGAATCGGCCCACAACTCGGATTTATCAAATAGCGCAATCCCATGCACACCTGTTTCTCGTCAAATTTACTCGCAGCCTTTGCAACATCCATGAATGCCAAAGTCGCCAACTTAACAAGTTGATCCTTTGTCAGATCCGGATCTTCATGTCCCTCACAAAAATACCACTCGGTGCCGTCAACGGGTCTTTCGTAGAGATACTGGGTAAACTCGGCAATATCCATTGATCTTTCCGTCATTTATTGATATCAGCGTTTGTCACACGGCTTGCACACACGGTCGACAAGCCGGCGAAGGTTAGCGATCTCATTGTCGAGTTCGGCCATGCGTTGTGCATGACCAGCGTCGAATGTACCGCCAAACCATTTATCAGCCATCCCCTGCCTGACCAATTTGCACTGCAGAGCTTTTGTGAGCTTCCATTTGGCTCGATCGCATTCATTCAAGCCCGGCGGGGGCGGCTCATCACAGACGCGATGAACCTCCCTCTGATTCGCATCCCTGGCGATTGCATCAGCAAGGGTATAGGCGCCTATTCCTATTGCAAGTGCATCTCCGACCGGATCTTCTGGACCACCTCCGGCAGCATCAACAACAGCCGCCCGTTTAAGGGCTTGTCCCAGCGGTCCGCTCGTATCTAGCTGTCCATCGGGGTCAGTCCAGCTCCCTGGATTTGAATGCACGTAACCATAGGAAGATGGACCGGCCTGCAACCCTAGCGGGTCGCTTTCGATATATCGTCCGGTAGCCGGCTCATAGTCACGGCTGATGTTATAGCTGAGAGCTGCTTCAACATCGTAGTATTGGCCGGGAAAGCGCAAATTGTAGACATAGCTCCCCGTCGGCGACTGCTCGCCAAACGAGTTACTCTGATACGCCCATTGCCAGATCGTATTCCCCGCCGAGTCGCTGATCGCTCGCGGTGTACCCAGCCCATCCGCATGCACATAGCTGATAGTGCTCGTCGGCACGTTGTCCACTACCGCGATAGGCAAACTGCCTAACCAAATGTAGTCGCGATTGGTCGTCCCATACTCGCCGATCAACTGACTCGCTTCGTTATACGCGAAGCGCTCATTGATGGTTTGTGGTGAGGCGACCGACTTCGCCACCCGCTCGCCCATCTCGTTGTAAACGTACGTCGCCACCGTCTGCTGGTTACGCTGCACCAGGATCAAGCGGTTGCGATCGTTGTAGCCATATCCCAACGTCTCGCCCGCATTGGCGCTACCGATCGTATTGCCATTGAGATCGTACGTCCGCGCAGCACTGCCAATGCTCGCCAGCCAGTGTGTATTGCTCTGATAACCGTAAATCCCAGTCGCCAGACCGCCCGCCTTGACCTTGCTCAAGCGGTCACCCGTCTTGCTGTAGGTATAGGCTTCTATCGCCGCACCCGTAGCGTCGTTGACGGCCGTGAGACGATACAGCGGATCGTAACTATAGGACTCTGCCGGGCTTGCACCATTGCTATTGCTAATGGCCGTGATGTTACCCATCGCATCCCGCGAGAAGTGCAGATTCAGCGCTGGACTAGTCAGATCCGTCAGCTGGTAATTGGCATCGTAGCTGCGGGTAATCGTCTGGCCATTCCCCAACGTGTAGCCGATGATCGGGCCAAACGGCAGATAGCTGATGGCGCTGACCGCCGTTTGACCGGCACTGCCGCTTGGCGTCACCGTCACACCACTGATGCGGCCAGCGCTATCGTGGCTGTACTGAGTGAGTGTCTGGCTCGGCGTGGTCAGACTGCTTAAGCGACCCGCCAACGTATAGCCATAGTTGGTCACATCGACCTGGCTACCTTGCGCCTGTCGCTTCTGGATGACCTCACCGCGTGCGTCATAGCAGTAAACCGTCGTCACCGCGCTTTCAACGATACTGGTCAGGTGGCCATGGTAAGACGAGCTCCCGCACCCAGTGGCCCCATTCGGCTCATCGTAGTGATAGGCCGCATTGAGACTGCTGTCGCTGTAGCCTACTGTCAGTAGGCGATTGAGGGCATCGTAACTGTAGGTACGCGTGATGCCCTTGGCGTCAGTGGAGCTGATCAGGTTGCCGGCCGCGTCATAGGTGTATGCGGAACTGCCCGTATCCGGGCTATGCAGGCCGGTACGATTACCCAGGCCATCGTGATCATAAACCGTCGCAAGACCATCCGGATCGCTAACACCTTCCAGGTTGTCGCTGACGTCATACGCAAAGGTCGACTGCGTATTCTGGGTCGCGGTATCCGTACCGTTGTAGTTATCGATCGTGCTGGTCAGGCGGTTGAGCGCGTCATAGCCCTGTTTGCGCTGGACACCCTGAGCATCGGCCGAGTGCGTCGGATGGCCTTCGGCATCGTAGCCATCGGGATAGTTATAGGTCAGCACGGTCCGATTGAGTGCATCGACCACCGTCAACAGCTGACTGAGCGTATTGAAGGTACGCGACACCGTGTACTTGAGCGTACCGGTGGTGTCGAAAATCTCTTCCTTGGTGCGATTGTCCGCAGCATCCAACGTGTAATGGATACGGTTGCCCAAGCCGTCAGTGATATCCGTCAGGCGCCGGGCATCGTCATAGGTGTAGTTCATCACTACACCATCGGCGTCCTGCGTCTGGGTGACGTCGCCACTGGCGTTGTAGCTCAGCGTCGTTGTGGCCGGCGTTCCCGTGCTGTCGCGGGTGATCGTCTGCGGCCAGCCTTGCGCGGTATAACCGATCGTCGTAACGACCTGATTGACATCGACGATTCGGCCCGGGTGGCCATACATGTCGTAGGTGTCAAATGTCGTCACCCCACCCAGCGCATCCGTCACCGTCGCCAGGTGGCCCTGGGTGTCGTAGGTGTAGTGCGTAACATCGTTTACATCCGTACGCGGGCCATCCAGGCTGTCGATCAGCCCTTGCGTGTTATAGGTGCGTGTCCACACCCGGTCCGGTGTATCGGCATGCGCCAAGGCTGCCAACAGGGTCAGACTGATCAGACTCCAACGAAATCCAGCTTTCATGGAACGCTCCCCTGAGCAGCATGCGTGCTGGTCGACAGCAGGCGATTTTGTGTGTCGTAGGTGTAGGTAGTGACGCGATCGGTAGTGGTCACTGTCTCGGGCAGGAAGCTGGTCCCATG
>Ga0207695_10001454_pt1 | contig 39645 bp, 27 predicted proteins | sample KBSC54metaG_FD_184354 | JGI IMG/M metagenome (GOLD analysis project Ga0207695, IMG submission 184354) | Corn rhizosphere microbial communities from Kellogg Biological Station, Michigan, USA - KBS C5-4 metaG (SPAdes) (version 2) | ecosystem: Host-associated > Plants > Roots > Rhizosphere > Soil... | reverse complement strand
GACCGCCTCGGAACAGGACGGCTGGCCGGTGCCGGCCTTGTTGTCGGATTTCCCCGACACCTCATCATCGTTGCCGGCGCTGCCTGCCGTCGCGGAACATACCGCGGCGTTGGCCTACATCTGCTTTACGTCCGGCTCGTCGGGTATTCCTAAGGGCGTAGCGGTGACGCAGGCCAATCTCGCCAACCACGCGCGCGCAGTGGCGCAGGATTTTGGGCTGCGCGAGAGCGACCGGGTCATGCAGTTTGCCGCCGCAGATTTTGACGTTGCCGCCGAGGAGATATTCCCCGCACTGATGGCCGGCGCTTGCGTGGTGATCCGCGCCGAGGGTGTCATCGACAGCATCGACGCTTTCCAGGAGCACGTGCAGCACGCAGGCCTGACCGTACTGAATCTGCCGGCGGCGTTCTGGCATGAATGGGTGCGCGCGCTTGGCCATGCACGTCGTGCGCCGCCGGCTTGCCTGCGTCTGGTCGTGACCGGCAGCGACCGGGTGTTCGCCCGTCGCTGGCGCGAGTGGCAGGCCCTGTGTGCGCATCCGATTGCTTTCCGCAGCGGTTATGGTCCGACCGAAGCAACTATTACGTCTTCCTTCTTCAATCCCGCCGACCAGGCGCTGCCATCGGCCGCCGACGTCTTGCCGATCGGCCGGGCGATCGCCGGCGTCGTGCTGGAAGTCGTGGATGGCCGTGGATTCGCGGTGCCGCCTGGCGTCATCGGTGAGATCCTGATCAGCGGCGCCGGCGTCGCGCAAGGCTATGTCGGCCAATCAGGCCAACCAGGCCAACCAGGCCAATCCGCCGCGGTTTTCCAGGCGCACCCGTTGGCGCCTGCTTTGCGCAGCTATCGCAGCGGCGATCTGGGACGCCGTCGCATTGATGGCACGCTGGAGTTCATCGGCCGCAAAGACCAGCAAGCCAAGGTGCGCGGCTACCGGATCGAGCTGGCGGAAATCGAGGCGGCGCTGATGGCGCATCCACAGGTGCACGAAGCAGTTGTGCTGATGCGTTCGGACAGCGTCGGATCGGGCCAGTTGCTGGCCGCTGCCGGCTGCGATGCGGAACTGGAATCGGGTTCGTTGCGGATGTGGCTGGGTGAACGCCTGCCGACTTACATGGTGCCGGCGCTGTGCGTCACGCTGCCGCGATTGCCCCGCACCGCATCGGGCAAGACAGACCGGCGCGCATTGCTGGAGATGGATGTCACTCGCGATCTCCCGTCTCTGCATGAAGTCGCCGCCATCGCCGCTTCGGCCGCCGAAGCGCCGCTCGCGGCATTGTTTGCCGAGGTGCTGGACCGGCCCACGGTCGGCCCTTGCGATAATTTTTTCGAACTTGGCATCGATTCGATCCGCAGCCTGCAGGTCGTATCGCGCGCACGGCAGTTGCAGCTGAACCTGACGGTACGTGACATTTTCCGGTTCCAGACGGTGCGCGATCTGATGCACGCGCTGGCCTCTCGCGGTCAAGCCATGCCCGGCAACCAAGCGCCGGAAACCGATGACGGCGAATTGCAGCCGACGCCGATTCAGGCATGGTTCTTCGAGCAGGCGGGGGAACATCGCGCCCACTACAACCAGTCCGTCGTGCTGCAGACGCCGGCGCAGGTCGATGCGGCTGCATTGGAACGTGCCCTGCAGGCGGTGGTGGCGCGCCATCCGATGTTGCGCCTGCAGGTCGAGGGAGAGAATTTGCAGGTTGCCGCGACTGCGCCGGTGTCTATCCTGCGCGTGCTCGATGGGGCCGAAGCTGACTTGCCGGCGCGTACAGCTGTCTATGAACAGGCCCAGCGCGGCATGGATTTGCGCACTGGCCGGGTGCTGCAGGCGGTGCTCGCAAAGCCGGCCGCGCGGTTGATGATCGCAGTGCATCACCTGGCGATTGACGCCTATTCATGGTCGGTATTACTGGACGACCTGAGCCTTGCATACGACCAGGCGTTGCGCGGCGAGATTATGTTGCCGGCGGCTACCACCTCGTATCGCACCTGGTCGCGCAAGCTGCGCGAACTGGCCGCCACGCCGGCTGCGCAGTCGTCGGTCGATTACTTCACAGGACGTTTTGCCGACCGCGGGCTTTCCGTATTGCCGGCCGATTTGCCGGCCGGCGCCGCGGGCACTGCAGAGACGATGTCGCTGTCGCTCGACAGCGACAGCACGGCCATCCTTCTGCAAGTGGCGCCGGGTGTTTTCAATGCCCGCGTGGATGAAATACTCATGGCCGCCTTGTTCATCGGGGCCGCCCGCATCGGCCTCAAGGGAGCATTGCAGATCGATCTGGAGCGCAATGGCCGCGTCGACCTGTTTGACGATGTCGACCTCTCGGGCACCATCGGCTGGTTTACGGCGGTGCAACCGGTGCTGTTGCAATGGCCGGAAGCGGAACCGACGCCCTCCGAGGTAGTGGCGCACGTCGCCGGCCGTGTACGCGAATCGCCGTGCCAGGGACTGGCGATGGGCGTCATGCGCTATTTGTCGGCGGATCCCGCACAGCGCGCCGCGTTGCAAGGTTTGCCGGGCGCCGGGATTCTGCTGAATTACCTCGGCAGGCTCGATATCGGCGCTACCGGAGACCAGGGTTTCGCCGCCGTCGATGAAGACAGCGGCCAAGGGCAAAGTGCGGCATTTGCGCGCAGCCACGTCATCGAAATCAACGCCGGCATCCGTGCCGGCTGCCTCAGCGGCGCAATCAGCTTCCCGGCGGGCGAGGCGCAGCGCGAACGCGTCGGCGCATGGCTGCGCGAAGTGACGGCGGCATTGCACGAGATCGCCGCAGCCGCACAGCGACATGCTGCTTCACCGCAGGACAGCATTGAGGAAGAACTGCCGCTGACGCCTTTGCAGCAAGGCATCGTGTTCCATAGCTTGCGTGATCCGGATATCTACTGCAACCAGCTGCGCCTGACACTGGACGGCGTGCTTGACGCCGAGGCCTTGCGGCGTGCATGGGATCAGGCGCAGCAACGTCACAGCATGTTGCGCACCAGTTTCCACTGGCGCGACATGCCTGCGATGCGCCAGCGCGTGCACGCGCACGTCGAATTGTCGTGGAGCGTGGCCGACTGGCGCGGCCTCGATGAAGCCGCCCGCGCGGCGGCGCTGGACCAGTTGATGCGCGCGGAGGTTGCGCGCGGCTTCGAACTTGAGCAGGCTCCGCTGCAGCGCTTGCAACTGGTGCGCGTCGCGGAGCAGCGCCATGAACTGGTCTGGAGTTCGCATCACCTGCTGCTGGACGGCTGGTCGGTGTCGCTGCTGCTGGCCGACATCTTTGAGCTGTACCGCCAGGCGCTGGGTGATGCCGCAGTACGCCTCAAGATTGCGCCGCGTTTTTCCGACTATGTGCGCTGGCATGAGCTGCGTGAACGCAAGGACGACATCGCCTTCTGGCAACGTTCGTTGCAAGGAATAACAGAACCGACCTCGCTGGCGTTTGCCGCGCAGGCGGGCGATGCAGTCTCGGGAAACGCGGGGGTGCACGCGATGGAATTGTCGCCGTCGCGCACGCAAGCCGTGCAAAAACTGGCGCAACGCGCCCGTACCACGTTCGGTACGGTGTTACAGGCGGCCTGGGGACTATTGCTGGCGCGCTGCAGCGCAAGCCGCGACGTGGTCTTTGGTGTCACCGTCTCCGGCCGGCCGGCGGAACTCGATGGCGTCGAAGAAATGATCGGCATGCTTATCGCCACGGTGCCGGCGCGCGTGACGGTTCCGTCCGCGACGCCGTTGTCGGATTGGCTGGCGCAATTGCAGGAGCAGCACCTGGAACGCGAGCAGCATGCCGGCGCGTCGCTGATTGAAATCCGCCAGGCCGCGGCCTTGCCCGGCCACCAGGAGTTATTCCAGACCTTGCTGCTGGTGCAGAACTATCCGAAGGCGCAGTCGCTTTCCGGCGGCGGCTTGCGCCTTGCCGGCGTGGAAGTGAGGGAGCGGACCAACTATCCGCTGACCCTGACCTGCAGCGTCGGCGAAACCCTGAGCCTGGCGTTGCATCGCGACGGCAGCATTCCCGCCGCCGCCGCGGAGCGCCTGCTGGCGCAACTTGGACGCTTGCTCGACAGCATGGCTGCGCATCCGGACTGGCCGGCGGCGCGTCTGCTGGCGCTGGACGATATCGACGCGCTGGCGGCATTGGCGGCGGGTCGCGGTCCCGTTGAGGCGATTGCGCCGGCATACTTGCCCCAGCAGATTGACGCCTGGGCAAAGCGTTTTCCGGATGCGCTGGCGCTGAACCATCAGGAACTGAGTCTGAGTTACGCGGCCTTGCGCGCCGAAACAACGCGGCTGGCGCGACGCCTGCAGGCGCTCGGCATCGGCGTCGAAACCAAGGTCGCCCTATGTTTGCCGCGCTCGGCTCGCTACGTGATTGCGGTCATTGCCATCCTGCGTTGCGGCGCAGCCTTTGTTCCCCTCGATCCCGCCTATCCGGTCGCGCGCAGGCGCTTCATGCTGGAAGACAGCGGAGCATCCTTGCTGATTGCAGATCGCGCGTGCGCCGATGCGATGCAGGCGCAGGCGATCACGCAGGATCCGGACGCCTTGTTTGCGACGTCGAATACCGAACAAACCGATGCGGCCGACTTCCCGCAGCCGCCTCCGCAGTCGCTGGCTTACGTGATCTACACGTCCGGTTCGACCGGCGCCCCCAAGGGCGTCGGCAACACCCACGCCGGCCTGCGTTCGCTGGCGCATGCCCAGCGCAGCGCGTTCGGCTTGCCGCCGGATGCGCGCGTATTGCAGTTTGCGTCGCTATCATTCGACGCCTCGATCTGGGAAATGGCGATGGCCTTCGGCGCCGGTGCGGCGCTGATCGTGCCTGGAGCCGATATCGCCCGCGTCGGTGAGGGACTGGAGCAGTTCATGCAACACCAGCGCATCAGTGCGGCAACCTTGCCGCCGACGGCGTTGGCGACCTTGGACGAAAATCGCCTGCCCGGTTTGCAGACGCTGGTTGTTGCGGGCGAGAGCTGCGCGCCCGAACTGGTTTTGCGCTGGGGGCCCGGACGCAAGTTCTACAACGGCTACGGCCCGTCCGAGGCATCGGTCGCGGTCAGCGTCGAAGCCTGGTCCGCCTCCACTGACGGATCGGGACAATTGCCGCTCGGCCGGCCGCTGCCCAACATGCAGCTGCATGTGCTGGATACCGACATGCAACTGCTGCCGCCCGGCGTGGTCGGCGAACTGTACATCGGCGGGGCAGGGCTGGCGCGTGGCTATCTGAACCGCCCGGATCTGACGGCGGCGAGTTTCTTGCCGGATCCCTACGGTCCTCCCGGAGCGCGGCTGTATAAAACCGGCGACCGCGGCTATCGCCTCGCCGATGGCAGGGTGCAGTTCGTCGGGCGCAACGACCATCAGGTCAAGCTGCGCGGGTTCCGCATCGAATTGAGCGAGATCGAAGCGGCGCTGATGCAGCATCCCGACGTGCGTCACGTCGCCGTGCTGGTGCGCCCTTACGGTGCGGACGACCGGCGTCTCACGGCCTATCTTGAAACGCGCGTTCCGGTGTCGAATGAGAGCTTGCGGGCACGCCTCGGCGCGCAGTTGCCGCCGCATATGGTGCCGGCGTATTTCATCGTATTGGACTCGATGCCGCAGACCGTCAACGGCAAGATTGACCGCAAGGCGCTGGAAGCACTGGAGACAACGCCGGAGCAGGTGCGGGCGGACATTGCCACCGATTATGCCGGCGAGACCGCGCGCCGGCTGGCGGCAATCTGGGCGCAAGTGCTCAATGTGGCGCAGGTGCTGCCGGGACAAAACTTCTTTGAACTCGGCGGCGACTCCATCCTGGCGATTCAGGTTGTCTCCAAGGCCAACCGCCTGGGCATTGCGCTGACGCTGAACCAGATCATGGATCCGGATGCGGCGACGTTGGCGGCGCTGGCGGCACAGGTGGACGCCAGCGTCGGGCAGGCCGCAGAGCGTGCGCCGACGCCGGTTCCAACCAGCGGCCTCGTGCCGCTGACGCCGATCCAGCATTGGTTCCTGCAGCAGAATCCACCAGACGTGCATCACTACAACCAGAGCTTCTTGCTGGAGGTGCCGGCCGAGCTGGACGCGCAGGCATTGCAACGCGCACTGGATGCGGTTTGCGCGCGTCATGACGCGCTGAGGTTGCGTTTCAGGCAAGTCGATGGCGTCTGGCATCAACATCTGAACGAGCACATCAGCGAGCATGTTGCGGCGCTGTTGGAAACAGTGCCGCCGCCGGCAGACCCGGCCGCTTGGCGCACTTTGCTTGAACAAGGCGTTGCCGGGAATCAAACGCGCCTGAACATCGCACAAGGTCCCTTGCTGCGGCTGGTGCTGTACGCACCGCCGGCGGGATCGCCGACAGCGCGACTGCATATCGTTGCGCATCATCTGGTCATCGACGCGGTGTCGTGGCGTGCGCTATTGGAAGATCTGTTCGATGCCTATGCGCAAGCGCGGGCATCCGCGACCATCAGCCTGCCGCCTGCGCGCGCTTCCTTCGCGCAATGGGCTGCTGCGCTGGAGCGTCATGCCGAATCTGCGCAGGCACGCGCCGAATTGAGTTACTGGATCGACCAGCCGCGCAATACGGCGCGACTGCCACTGCTGCGGACCGACATCGCCGCTACCGCCGGCGCCGCACAGACGATAGGTTTTACATTGGATGAAGCCGTCACCGGCATGCTGGTGCGGGAGCTGCCGCGCAGCCATGGGGCGCAAGTGCAGGAAATTTTGCTGACGGCATTGAGCGTAACGCTGGGCGAACTGCTCGACGGCGCAGGCCGGTGCGGGATCGGTAGCGACATCGGTATTGCACTTGAGTCGCACGGTCGCGATGTCGTGCTGGAAGGCATCGACGTCGGCGGCATGCCGGGTTGGTTCACCGTCCTGGCGCCATGGACCATGCCGCTCGGCGAGCAGCATATCGACAAGGTCCGCGAGAAACTCAGGGCGATGCCGCGGCGCGGGTTCAGTTTCGGCGTGCTGCGTTTCCTGTCTCCCGATGCCGCCGTGCGGGAAGCACTGGCGGCGTTGCCGGTTCCCGAGATCGCTTTCAACTATCTTGGACAATGGGACACGGCATGGCCTGACAGCTTGCCGGTCCGGCCCGCGCCGGAAGCCGACGGCGCCGGTTTTGCACCGTCGACGCCGCGTCCCTATGTGCTGGAAGTCAATGCCATGATCGCCGGCGGACGTTTGCAGCTGGACCTGACTTTCGATTCGCGTGTGCTGCCGCAGGACTTCGCCGCGCGGCTGAGCAGCGGGATGCGCGGATGGTTGCAGGCGTTGACGGGGAATACGCAACAGGAAGAAGCGCGGCGTTACCCGTTGGCGCCACAACAGGTCGCCATGCTGCAACACGCCGTTGCATACCCGGAGTCTCCCGCCTACGTGGTGCAATTCACCGCGCGTCTGGCGGCGCAACTGGAGGTCGACGATTTCATCGCCGCATGGCAGGCGGTGTTGTCGCGTCATCGGTCATTGCGCGCCGGTTTTGCGATTGGGGAGAGCGGCAAGGCCGGCCAATATTTCGGCGAACCGTCCGCGCTGGCCTGGCAGCGCGAAGACTGGAGCGACTTGCCGGAAGAAGACGCCGACGCAGCGTTTGACGTCTATTGCAGACAAGACCGGCAGCGCGGTTTCGATTTGGCAAAGCCGCCGCTGATGCGCTTCTCAATGTTGACGACGAAGGCCGGCCGCCATTTGGTCTGGACCTATCACCATATCCTGATCGACGGCTGGTCGATGCCGGTGTTGCTCAGCGAGGTCATGGCGGCGTATGCCGGACAATTGACCGCGGCACCGGCGCCGGACTTCCGGGTTTTCCTTGACTGGCTGGAACGCCAGGACGGTGTAGCCGCACGCAGCTTTTGGCGCGGTGAACTGGCCGACATGAAGCCGTCGCGCTGGCCAGCCGGGCCGGATGCTGCGTGCAGCGGCAACTTTGCGGAAATCAGCATGCAGCCGCATGCCGGAACCGGCGCGCGCCTGAGTACGTTTGCACGTAAGCATCGCTTGTCGGCGCCCAGTATTTTCATGCAGGCATGGGCGCTGGTGCTGGCCCGTCACAGCGGTGCGGACGAGGTGTGTTTCGGCGTCACCACGGTATTGCGTCCGGCCGACGTCGACGGTATCGAAACCATGGTGGGCAACCTGATCAACACGCCGCCATTGCGATGCAAGATCGATCCGGCAGCCGGCTTCGTTGACGCCTGCCTGCAACTCCAGCGCAGGCGCGTCGCCACAACCGCACACGCCACGCTGGCGTTGTCGGATATCGCAGGGTGCATCGGCCTGCCGGACGGCGACGCCTTGTTTGGGACTGCGCTGCGCGTCCAGAACTATCCGTTGGGCGACGTCGGGCAAGGCAACGCCGCACTGCAAGTCAGCAATGTCGCCATTTGTGACCAGTGGCATCACCCGTTCAACGTGGAAGTCACGCCGGGAGAGCAGCTGAGCCTGATCGCGGTGTACGACGCCGGCCTGGTTCCAGCGGTAAAAGCCGAAGCCATGTTGCGCTCCTACGCCGCGCTGCTTGAAGTGCTGGATGAATCGACGCTGGAAATCCTGATGGAGGGCATGCATGGTTGAAGCCCTCTATTACCTGCGATCCGGCGTTAAACCGGGTATTTTTCCAACCGGTCAGTACGGAGGGGCCGGCACATGAGATGAATCAAGAAGGTAATCAGGTTTTTTGTTGGGAATTTGTTGAATATATTGGCTGTATGCCCAATAATTTCTGCGGTCTGCGTATATTGACGATGCGTTGACAATGCGTTGACGATGCGTTGGCCTCAGATTCGACGATTTCCCGATAGTGACGCTCTGTCGAACGCGGCAGAGTCTTTTTCCCCCGCCTTGAGTCGTGCAGCAAGCCTCATGTGCGTCAGGGCGTTTAATTGATGAAGGAGATTTTCATGAGCACCACGGATCAAGCAGAAAAAACCATCGCCGCAGAAGAACCGGTCGCAGAGCAGGCGGCCGAGCTGACCCCGGAAGAGCGCCAGAACGAAGCGCTGCATTCCATCAAGAACCATGCAATGACCGCCATGGGCGTCGGCATCCTGCCGATCCCGGGCCTCGACCTGATCGCCTTGACCGGCGTGCAGTTGAGCCTGCTGCGCAAGATCGGCGGCCTGTACGGTTTCACGCTGTCCGATGAAACCGGCAAGAAACTGCTCGGCTCGGTGCTCAGCGGCTATCTGCCCTTGCTCATCGCCGGTCCGGTCGGCAGCATCCTGAAATTCATCCCGGGCGTCGGCATTGCTGCAGGCGTACTGGCGCAATCCACGCTGGCGGGCGCCACGACCTATGCGATCGGCAAGCTGTTCCTGCAGCACTTTGAATCGGGCGGCACCTTCCTCGACGTCAAGACCAAGGAAATGGGGCAGAAGCTCAAGCAGCAGGTTCAGGAAGGCAAAGACTTTCTGAAGAAGCACGCTCCCGGCGGCAAGAAGGACGCGGTCTGATCCTTGCCTGCATAAGCCGCGGGCAACGGCATACCGGGAGTGGATGCGCTTCCGGTATTTTTTTACGCGTCCTGACGGTGACTGCTGACATGAACGTCCTTCAATGAGTCCGCTGCAAGAATCACGCGCCTGGTTTCCTTTCGGCCTGGGCCGGGAGGACGCGCATACACGCCTGTTCTGCCTGCCGTTTGCGGGTGGCGGCGCGTCCAATTTCCTTTCCTGGCGCACGCGTCTGGAGGATGCCGGGGTAGCCGTGGCGCCGCTCCAGTATCCGGGGCACGAGACGCGTCTGGGAGAAGCGCCGCTGCATGCGTGGGATGACATGCTGGCGGCCTTGGGGGAAGCGATCATGCCGCAGCTGGATCGTCCATATGCCTTGTTTGGCCACAGCATGGGCGCGCGTCTGGCTTCCGCGCTGGCGGCCAGGTTGGCGAACGCCGGTTTGCCGCCGGTGCAGCTGATCGTCGCGGCGCATGTGCCGCCGGACCTGCCGTCGCCGGCATTACAGGCGATCGGCCTGGACGACGACGCCTTCAAGGCGCTGTTATTGCAGTACGGTGGGATCCCGGCCGAGATGTCGCACGAGCCGGCCTTCTGGGAGATGGTGCTGCCGGTGATGCGGGCCGACTTTGCGCTGGCCGCGGAACCCTTCGACGCCGTGCCTGGCGCGTATCCGATCACGGCGTATGCAGGCGCTGACGACAGGCATGCCGATGCAAAAAGCATGGCGGGCTGGCGGCGTTTCACCACAGCAGATTTCGTGCTGAGAGAATTTTCCGGAGATCATTTCTTCCTCCGCAGCGCGGATGTCTGCGCGGCGTTGAACACCGACCTTGCACGTGTGCGGTCGGCCGATTTACACCCACTTGTCTCTGCCTGAGCGGAGCTGCCTCATGAACAACAAAAGAATATTGCCGCCGGTCATCACGCGTTCACTCACAGGGACAGGCTGCGCAGTACTGCTGCTGGCGGGGTTGAGCGGCATGCTGCCGGCCCGCGTCCATGCGCAGGACACCAGTCATCATCTGGGCGCAGGCGCCTTCGTTTCCGACCAGCCGCTGCAGGAGCTGCTCAAGAAGCGTCGCCCGAAAGGCCAGATCTATCTCGCGGTGCCGCAGGCGATCATGGTCGCCAACGAAGGCGGGACGAAGAAGACCAGCTGCTCGCCGCAGATCCAGCTGACCAATTCGTCCAACCAGACGCTGGAAGAACTGGTCGTCGGCATCCGCTACAAGAAAGCCGGCAAGACCATCGGCAGCACCTTGTCGCGCTTTTATCTGATCAAGACCGGCAAGCAGGACATGCATTTCTTCCCCAGCGTGCTCGACACCTCCAGTTGTGAAGAAACCACCGGTGAAGCGGAGGTCATCCAATGCCTGTATGACACCGGCGAGAGCTGCGCCCAGGACGTGCGTGCATTGGAATACGGCGCCGTGCCATTGAAAATCCAAGACAAGAAATAACAAGGAGTCAACATCATGCCTATCGCATTCTTAATCTATCTGGTGCTGTGCCTTCTGGTTGCCTTCATCGCGCGCAGGAGCAAGCTGGGATCGCTGCGCACGCTGTTGCTGGCGTTCCTGCTGACGCCGCTGGTGGCGTTCATCTACGTGCTGCTGTTCGCCGCCATCGACGACAAGAGCAAGGTGTTCTACAACGGTCCGGCCGAGCGATGATCTGATGCGCCTGACCGAACTTCTCATCCGCGATTCAAAGACGTCGCTGCAACGCCTGGGGCTGATGGCCCTCCTGGCCGGCGGCGCCAGCACCGGGATCCTGGCGGTGGTCAACGCTGCCGCTACCAAGCAGGCCGGCGGCGGCAACCATCTGGTTCCCGTCCTCCTCTATGGCCTGGCGTTGCTGGTGTACATCTTCAGCCAGCGCTCCGTGCTCCAGACCACCACCGACGAGGTCGAGCGGATTGTCGACGAGCGACGCCGCAGCCTGATCCGCAAGCTGGCCGACTGCGAGTTGCTGGGCGTAGAAAAGATCGGTCATGGCGCCATCTTTTCCGCCATCAACACCGATACGCAGACCATTTCGCAGACCGCCGGCAGCCTGATTCTCGGCGTCCAGGCGGTGATGATGATCTTCTGGACCACCATTTACATCGCCACCTTGTCGTTGCCGGCGCTGGCGCTGGTGGTTGTGGTCCTGCTGGTGGCTGCGCAGCTGTATCGCAAGCGCGGCGAGCGCGCCAGCATCGACTTGCGGCGCGCACACGATGAAGTGGTCTCCCTGCATGAAATGGTTGAAGGGCTGCTGGCCGGCTTCAAGGAAGTGAAGCTGTCGAGTCGGCGCGCCGCCGAATTGTTGCAGGACGCCGTCATGGTATCCGGGCGGACGGCATTCTTTCGCTCATTGGCGCAGCGCGCGCTGGGCGTCAATTTCGTCTTTTCACAAGTCGCCATTTTCATCTTGCTGGGCACGCTGGTCTTCATCTTGCCCGCGCTCAGCACCACCTTCGCCGACAGCACGGTGAAGGTGCTGACAGCCGTGCTGTTCCTGGTTGGCCCGGTGTCCGGAGTGATTTCGGCGGCGCCGCAGATTACCGTGGCCAATGCCGCCGCCGAGAACCTGCTGAAGCTGGAAAAGCTGTTCGATGAAAACGTGGAACAAGGCATCCCCTCCGGCGACCAGCGCGAAGCCGCAGCGCCGACGGCTGCCTTCGCGGACTTCAATACCCTTGAATTGCGCCACCTGACGTTTGCGCGAGGCGAGGGCAGTGAGCGCTTCTCCGTCGGGCCGGTTGACCTGAGCATACGGCGCGGCGAGACCTTGTTCATCACGGGCGGCAACGGTTCCGGCAAGACCACGTTCATCAAGATGCTGACTGGGCTTTATCCGGCCGACTCCGGCGAAATCCTGGTCGACGGCCGGCTGGTGGTCAGGGCCGACATGCAGCGTTATCGCGACATGTTTGGCGCCGTGTTTTCCGATTTCCATCTGTTCCCGACGCTGTACGGTGTCGAGCGCATCGACCGTGATCGTGCGGCCGGCCTGATCGACGAAATGGAAGTCGAGAACAAGGCGCATCTCGATGGCCGCCGTTTCTCCACCGTCGACTTGTCGACCGGCCAGCGCAAGCGGCTGGCCCTGGTGGCGACGCAATTGGAAAACCCGCCGATCATGGTGCTCGATGAATGGGCCGCCGATCAGGACCCGCACTTCCGCGCCAAGTTCTACCAGCTTGTCCTGCCGCGTCTGCGCGCCGACGGCATCACCGTCATTGCGATCACCCACGACGATAAATATTTCCACCATGCCGACCGCCGCCTCCATTTTGAGGAAGGCCGCGTTACCAGTATCTCCAGCAAGGGAGCAGCAACATGAGCACCACAGAAGCATTCCACGCCCCTGCAGCCTCCGTCTGGGAGCGATTGCGCCGGCGACTGCAGTTTTTCAGCAACGACCTGATGATCGTCGCGATCGTCCTCGTGGTGATCATCGCATTCTTGCTGCCGTCGATGATCGTCACGATCCCGGCCGGCCACCTCGGCGTGTTGTGGAAGCGCTTTGGCGGCGGCACGGTGATCGATCATGTGGAGACGGAAGGAACGCACCTGATGATGCCGTGGGACGTCATGTACGTCTACGACGCGCGCCTGCAAAGCGTGGAACGCGAATTCGAAGTGCTGTCCTCGGACGGCCTCAAGCTGATGGCGACGCTGGCCTGGCGCTTCCGCGTGATTCCCGAACACCTCGGCGAGCTGCATAAATATGCCGGTCCGGAGTACGCCGAGACGCTGCTCGGTCAATCCGTCGGCGCGCGTGCACGCGACGTGATTGCGATCTATCGCCCGGAAGACATCTACACCGCCCATCGACTGGAAATCCAGAACCAGATCTCCGAGTCGGTACGTTATGACATCAAGAATCGCTTTAATACGGAACTGCGCTCCGGCCAGAACTGGATCCTGATCGAAGACGTGCTCGTCAAGCGCATTGTGCTGCCGGACGGCGTGGAAGACGCCATCGTGCGCAAGAACGTGGCGCGCCATGAGGTCGAGCAATACGCGCTGATCGTCGAGAAAGAACAGCAGGAGAGCGAACGCAAGCGCGTGGAGGCGCTGGGCATCCGCAACTTCCAGGAGATCATCAGCGGCGGCATGTCGGATGCCTATCTGCGCTGGCGCGGCATCGAGGCGACGCTGGAACTGGCGCGTTCGGAGAACGCCAAGGTGGTGGTGATCGGCAACGACAAGACGGGCGGCCTGCCCTTGATTTCGATCAACGGCGACGGCGTGCCGCAGAAGAAGGAGGCCAAGGACAAGGCGAACGCGCCGCGCGCGGACATCGGCAGGGGCGACACGACGCTTGAGCTGAAATCGGGCCCGCGCAACAGCAAGAACGCGGGCACCGATCCGGCTCCTTCGGAGAAGAGCGCCACGGCAAAAGCGGCCGCCGCCGCTGCCATCAAGCCGACGGAATCCGCTCGCGATCTCCAGGCACGTGAAACACACCGGGAACAACGGCCTTTGCGCGACCACCCGCCGATGCCGATGCCGCCGCCTTTGCGCTAGATCGGGGGGAGGGCTTGAATCAGGCGTGCGCTTCGGCCAACTCCGGCGAGGCGGACGACTGGGGATCGCCGTTTTCGCTTGGCGAGGGCAGGTCAATGCGCCCGTTCGCAACCAGCCGACCCAGAAGCAGTTCTCCGAGCACGTAAGTGTAGGCGGCACTGAGGCCGGCCGAGGGCAGGGTGCCGGCAAAATAGCTCGCGAACGACAGATAGCGCAACGCCGTGGCGCTGAGGCTGCCCGGCGACAAGCCGCCCAGGATGCCCGTGATGACGTCGCGCGCGGCATTGCGATTGAATTCGGCGCCGTACAGCGCACATAGTTTTTTCGCCATGCGGACTTGTATCGACAAGGCCGCAGCCATGTCGAGCAAGGGCACAGGAATGGCCATGCTTGCGCCGGCCATGGAGGTATGCCGGATGATCACGTCCTGCGCGTGCAAACGGCGTAACGCGGCGCGGGTGAGCGGGGCGGGCGCAATCATGTTTTCTCCTGGATGTTCGGGAAAAGATATCGATGAAAAACCTGCTTGATGGGTACTTATTCTAGCCTGCTGCGATCATGCAGGTGAGGTTTCAAGCTTCAGTTGCCAGGTTGAAATCATCCGGCAATCTCCGTAAGCGGCAACCGCGCCGACATAGTCCGCTACCTGAGGAAGATCGGCGCAACGCCAGTCGGCAAGCCGGGTTCCGGCCGGCGCATGCGTCAGCCAATCCGCCGCGCCGACACGGCTGTCGACCGCGTAGCTATCCAGCGCAAGCGAAAGTCCGCGTCCCACTGCCTTTGCCACCGCCTCCTTGCGGCTCCAGCAGCGCATCATCGCGTGCGGCGAATCGTGGGCCTCCCGTATCGACTGCAGCTCCTGCGGATGGAATGCGGACGCAATATCGATAAAGTCAGCGGGCGCTTGCGCGGACTCGATATCGATCCCGACCTCGCAGTCACGTCCCAGCACCAGCCATACTTGCGTTCCCGAGTGGCTGATATTGCCCTGCAGTGCAGTGCCCGGCAGCATCGGCTTGCCCCACGGATTGACGTCGAATTCTTGTACGCCTGACATGATGCCGCAAGCAATCGCGGCGCGACGCAGCAGGGCGCGTCCATACAAATGGCGGGCCGCATCTGCGGCGTGCAAAAAGCGCGCGGCGCGGTCTTGTTCCGATGCTGAAGTGTATCGACGGCAGCAGGCAGTAATGGCGGCGAACCGGTCCGGCGCAAGCGTGACACCGATGCACAGCGCGCTATGCGACGGCAGCGCCGGGAAGGCAATGTCGAGCGCAGCGTCGGCTGACAGCACGGCCGCAGGAATTGTCAGCAAGTCAGGTGCAGCCATGGAGAATCGTCCGGATCATGCGTCATTGCATCGTCGAATGTAGCCGGTATTTTATGCGCCAAACGCTGGCCAAAAGGCTTTTTTTGAAAGGTGAGACGCACGGTATAGCCGTCGAAAGTGCGGATGCTACCATGGCCCATAACGCGGACCGGAAGCCTATGCCAATCAAAATTCCAAGCGGCTTGCCAGCGCGAGCGACGCTCAGGGCCGAAGGCGTCATGGTGGTGGATGACGAGAATGCCGGACCTCAGCCTCAGCGGTCGCTACGCATCGGCTTGCTCAACCTCATGCCGGACAAGATCAATACCGAAACCCAGATCGCCCGCTTGCTCGGTGCTACCCCCTTGCTGGTCGACCTGACGCTTGTCAAGATGACGAGTCATGTGCCCAGGAACACGCCGGGCGAACACATGGCGTCGTTTTATCGGAACTGGTCGGATATCAAGGACCAGAACTTCGAGGGGTTCATCATCACCGGCGCGCGGATAGAAACAATCCCTTTTGAGGCGGTCCGCTACTGGGATGAGCTCACCGGCATCTTTCGCTGGACGCAAACCAACGTCCACAGCAGCTTCAACATCTGCTGGGCGGCGCAGGCGGCATTGCATTATTTCTATGGCATGCCGAGATATCCGTTGGATGAAAAAGCGTTTGGGGTATTCCGGCACCAGGGCCTGGATGCCGGCTCGCCTTATCTGAGCGGCTTTCCCGCCGATTTCGACATCCCGGTGTCGCGCTGGATGGAAATGCGGCGCGCTGATATTCCCGGCGACAGCGGTATGTCCGTATTGATGGACGCGGCGGAAACGGGTCTTTGCCTGCTGGACGATCCGCGGCATCGCGCGCTGCATTGCTTCAACCACATCGAATACGACGCCCGGACCCTGGCCGACGAATATTTCCGTGATCGGAAAGCCGGCAAAAACATCGCTCTTCCGAAAAACTACTTCCCCGGCGACTGCGAAACCCGGCCACCGGAAAACCAGTGGCGGGGTCATGCGCATCGCTTATTCGGGAACTGGTTGCACCAGCTTGCCGGGACGCTCGCCGATAAACTTACGACGGGCGATTTGCATCAAGGACCGTCAGCGCCGCCATGTTGATGATGCGTCGCACGGTCGAGCTTGATGTCAGGATATGCACCGGGGCGTTGACGCCGAGCAGGAACGGACCCACCGCCACATTACTGCCCGCGGCCGTCTTGAGCAGGTTGTAGGCGATATTGCCGGCGTCGACATTCGGGCAAACGAGCAGGTTGGCGGAACCCTTGAGTCGGGAGCTCGGCAGGATCTGCAGACGCAGCGCCTCGTCCAGGGCGCAATCGCCATGCATCTCTCCATCGACCTCAAGCGTCGGTGCGCGTTCGGTAATGATGTCCAGGGCACGACGCATCTTGCCGCCCGACGCCGAACTGGCGGAGCCGAAGTTGGAGCGCGACAGCAGCGCCGCCTTTGGCTCCAGGTTCAGCCAGGTCATTTCTTCCGCAGCGGCAATGGTGAATTCGGCGATCTGTTCGGCGGTGGGATCATCGTTGACGTGGGTATCAACCAACGCCACCGTGCGCTGATCCAGCAACAGGATGTTCATCGCTGCATAGGTATGCGCACCGGGCTTCTTGCCGATGACCTGATCGACATAGCGAAGATGGTCGTGATACGCGCCGACGGTGCCGCAGATCATGCCGTCGGCGTCGCCCAGGCGCACCATCATGGCGCCGATCAGCGTCAGGCGGCGGCGCATTTCGACGCGGGCCATTTCCTTGGTGATGCCTTCGCGGCACATCAGGTCCCAGTAGGTGGTCCAGTATTGATGGAAGCGTTCGTCGTAATCCGGGCTGGTGACTTCGACGTCCTGCCCCAAACGCAGGCGCAGGCCGAACTTCTGGATGCGCGCCAGCAAGACTTCGGGGCGGCCGACCAGGATCGGCCGCGCCAGTTTTTCATCGACGATCACTTGCACTGCGCGCAGGACACGCTCGTCTTCGCCTTCGGTAAACACAATGCGGGCCTTGTCGCCGTCGCGCACGCGCTGCTTGGCGGCCGCGAACAGCGGCTTCATGAACGCGCCCGAGTGGTAGACGAACTGCTGCAGCTGTTCCACGTAGGCGTCCAGGTCGGCGATCGGCCGTGTGGCGACGCCGCCTTCCATCGCCGCCTTGGCCACTGCCGGCGCGATGCGCACAATCAGGCGCGGATCGAAAGGTTTCGGGATGAAGTACTCGGGGCCGAAAGACAAATCGTAGTTACCGTAAGCTGCCGCCACGACGTCGTTCTGTTCTTCTTCCGCCAGGCCTGCGATGGCGTAGACCGCGGCGATTTCCATTTCGCGGGTGATGGTGGTGGCGCCGACGTCCAGTGCGCCGCGGAAGATGTACGGGAAGCACAATACGTTGTTGACCTGGTTCGGATAATCCGAGCGGCCGGTGGCCATCACGATATCGTCACGCACCGCCAGTGCGACCTCGGGCAGGATTTCCGGCGTCGGATTGGCCAGCGCCAGGATCAGCGGGCGCGCCGCCATGCTGGCGACCATTTCCTTTTTCAGCACGTTGCCGGCGGACACGCCCAGGAACACGTCGGCGCCTTCGATCACCTGCGCCAGCGTGCGCAAGTCGGTCTTGCGCGCATAGCGTTCCTTGTCGGGATCCATCAGGGTTGGGCGGCCTTCGTAGACCACGCCTTCGATGTCGGTCACCCAGATATTCTCCAGCGGCAGCCCCAGGTCCATCATCAGTTCCAGGCAGCCCAACGCCGCCGCACCGGCGCCCGACACCACCACTTTGACCTCGGCGATGTCCTTCTTGACGACTTTCAGCCCGTTGATGAAAGCAGCCGATACCGTGATCGCGGTACCGTGCTGGTCGTCGTGGAACACCGGGATCTTCATGCGGTCACGCAGCTGGCGCTCGACGGTAAAGCATTCGGGCGCTTTGATGTCTTCCAGGTTGATGCCGCCGAAGGTCGCTTCCAGGCCGGCAATGATCGTCACCAGCTTGTCCGGATCGGTCTCGTTGATTTCGATATCGAAGACGTCGATGCCGGCGAATTTCTTGAACAGGACCGCCTTGCCTTCCATCACCGGCTTGGACGCCAATGCACCGATATTGCCGAGCCCGAGGACCGCAGTGCCGTTGGTGATGACGCCCACGAGATTGCCGCGCGCCGTGTAGCGGAAAGCATTGAGCGGATCGGCCACGATTTCTTCGCAAGCGGCGGCCACGCCCGGCGTGTAGGCCAGCGTCAGGTCGCGCTGGGTGACCAGCGGTTTGCTGGCGTTGACGGTAATTTTGCCGGGGGTGGGGTATTGGTGGTAATCCAGGGCGGCTTGGCGGTCTGTCGTGTTCATGTGTTCATCCTCTTCCAGAATGCGCCGGGCGATGGCCCAAGGCGCTTGGTTGTCGATTTGTTGTCAGTTTGTTATCGATGTTGAGTTTCTTGCTGTTTTTTGCGCGCACACCGTTTTTTCTTTGTCGTCGTCATGGCAATGACTTGAGGCAAGTTTAGGCAACAAGTATATGAAGATCATTTTGATTTATTATGACTCCATCACATTTATCTAATGAAAGACCGTCCTCATGGAGGTTTTTGACGCCAATGCGTTGCTCAGACGCTTAAGTACCCGCCTGAAAATGCGCCATCTGCTCTTGTTGTTGCAAATACGGCAACACAAGTCGCTCACGCGCGTGGCCGAGCACATGGCCAGCACCCAGCCCGCCATTACCAACGCGCTCTCCGAATTGGAAGGAATGTTTGGCGGCGCGCTCTTTGATCGTTCGGCGCGCGGCATGGCGCCCACGGAACTGGGCAAGGTGGTGCTGGAGCGGGCAGAGGCGATGGTCCACGATCTGCGCCATCTGGTGCGCGACATCGAGACGATTTCCTCCGGCCATGCAGGCCATCTGCATATCGGCATCACGCCCTTCATCTCGGGGCAACTCCTCACCAGCGCGATTCAGCGCACCCGGCCCGACGGCGACCAGCGGCTGACGGTGACCATTCATGAGGGAACCAGCGACCAGCTCCTGGCGCAGTTGGGCGAGCACGCACTCGACCTGGTCATCGGGCGTGCATCCTCCGGCGTGAACCTGGAAAACATCCGGTTCGAGGTGCTGTACCGTCAGCAGCCCAGGCTGATCGCCAGCCGCCGCCTGGCGGCACAACTGGGCCGCGTGCGCCTGGAGTGGCGCAAGATGGTCGAGCTCGACTGGATCCTCGGCGCTCCCAATACGCCGATGCGGGAACAGGTGGCTGACATCTTCCTGGGCGCGGGCATCGTCCCTCCGGCACCGGTCGTGGAGAGCTACTCGGCAAAACTGATCGGCGAAATGATCGTCTCCAACGAAAGAGCAATATCGATTGTTCCCTCCGATATCGCCGAAGAGCTGGTGCGCGTCGCCGGCGTGGCGATCGTGCCGTATTCATTTGACTGGACGCTGTCCCCGATCGCCTTGTTCATGCGCTCGGACGGCGTCGAGCGCAAGGCGGACCAGCTGTTCGCCGAGGCGTTGCGCGCGGTCTGCCAGGAGACGTATTCAGGCGGTTAGCGTGGACGCAGGCGGGCACCCCGGTTTGCGGGAACATCAAAAGACTGGGATGATTCCGGCAGGCAGGTACACATTCTCATGAAGGCATATTGAAAGCGACTATGGTGGAGACAAACAAAAAGATTGCAGTGGTTGGAACAGGGGTGATCGGCGCGAGCTGGGCTGCGCATTTCCTCGCACATGGCTTCGACGTGGCGGCGACGGATCCGGCGCAGGGCGCTGAAGAACGGTTGCGCACGCTGGTCGACCGCTTCTGGCCGGCGCTTGAGCGCATCGGCCTGAAGGAGGGCGCTTCGCGTGACCGGCTGCGCTTCCACACGTCGCTGGCGGACGCCGTCACCGGCGCGTTCCTGGTGCAGGAGAACGGTCCCGAGCGCATCGACATCAAGCGCGCCCTGATTGCCGAGATCGACGCCTTTGCGCCGCCCGACGCCCTGATCGCCACCAGCTCCTCAGGCATCGTCATCAGTGAAATCCAGGACGCCGCAAAGCACCCCGAGCGCGTGCTGCTGGGACATCCGTTCAATCCGCCGCACCTGATCCCGCTGGTGGAAGTGATCGGTGGACGCCTCACCTCCGAAGACGCCATTGCGCGCGCCATGGCGTTCTACGATTCGGTCGGAAAGAAGGCAATCCACATCCGCAAGGAGGTAAAAGGCCACGTCGCAAATCGCCTCCAGGCCGCGCTGTGGCGCGAGGCTTTTCATCTGGTGGAAGAGGGCGTGGTATCGGTCAGCGACATCGACACCGCCATTGCCTACGGCCCCGGCTTGCGCTGGGCGCTGCTTGGCCCGTTCATGAACCTGGAGTTGTCCGGCGGCGCCGGCGGGATCGGCCACATGCTTGAACATCTCGGACCGCCGATTGAATCCTGGTGGAAGGACCTGGGCGACGTCTCACTGAATCCGGAGCTGATCGGGCGCTTTGCTCAGGGGGTGAAAGATGAACTGGGGGATCGCGATATTGTTGAGGTGCAGGCGGAGCGGGATGAGGTGCTGCTGGCTTTGTTGGCGCTTAAGGATAAGGCTTCGCATTTGTGAGTGCGTTATGGCGAGCCTGCCGTACGGCGCCAGATTGATGCTGGTTTTTGCGCCATCATGAATAGGTCTCTGCGCTAGCAAAACGACCAATTTCGCAAGCATAAAAAGGAAAAACGCCCGGGTTGAAACCGGGCTTTTTTTTGCGCTTGATTTCACTATATCGGAGTCATTGAGGAGCAAGCACGCGGCGCGCTGCATTCCCATGTGGCCGTGAATGGCCGTCAGTCTTATCACTTGCTGCGCTCGATCTGGTCGAGCATTGTGGGCGTCGATGAGCAAGGGCGTTCAATGTCGAACATTGATGTTCGCAACCCGGCCAAATTCGGTTTTGGGAAAGAGGGCGTGCATAAGCTGGCGGCGTACATTGTTAAGTACTGCGCCAAGGAAATGGATTGCCGCGATCTCGATCAGAAACGCTATTTTGCGTCGAGAGGTATTCCGAAACCCGAGGTGCAAAGCTGGCCGATAGCCAGCGTGACGGCTTTGGGTGCCGTACAAACGGCGTTTGCTATAGCGGAATCAGGTCTGCTTGAAGGGGCGCAGTTTTGGTACAACAAAGCGCTTGACGTTATATGGATAGCCACTGCACCATCTAATAGCTGTGCGGGAAGGAACGCGCCGTTTTGAGAAGAACTATTCCCTTTTAAGAACCCGAATAACGTTAAGGAGATTAGAATGGCTTTGTATAAATATGATGAGGCGGTATCGAAGTCTACGCATGCTAATTTTGACAAAATTTATAGTCCCGGAAGTCAGGCGGCTGATCCCGGCATCTATCGATGCGCGGGGTGCGGGGATGAGATTTCCATAGCTGGTGGGCATGTTCTTCCACCGCAGAATCATCATCAGCATACGCAACAGCAGGGTGCAATCCGTTGGCAGTTAGCCGTATGTTCTGTAAGTAAATAGCTTAAGATATTTGGCAATTAAAAAGTCTCGAGGTACAGGATTTTTTAAAAAATTTCATGTCAAAAAAGCCCCTTTTAGGGGCTTTAATTTTGCAGCTGGTATTTTTCCATAGGACGATCTGCCCCTCGGCGCAGCGACGATAGCAACGACTGAGCCAAGCTCCTGCTAGTGAGGGTCAGGTTGTCCTAATCCATTTAATGTATTCTCCGAGCATTGTCCGCTTTAAGTTAATCTGAACATAGGCTTATAAAAGCCACAACATTGAAATTTCCCTCGAGAGGGACGTATTTCAAGCGTGTGTGTCAAAAAGGAGTGGAGAACTAATTGAATTTTCTTTTTTGGAATGTACAAGAAAAGCCGATCTTCAATGAGTTAGTCGAACTCATTTCGGATTTTTCAGTTGATGTTGTTGTACTTGCAGAGTATTCGGGCGATACCCAACAACTGCTTAGGCAGTTAGATAGTAAAAATTTGAATTATTTTTCTCTTCCCAATATTGGGTGTGAGCGCATTCAAATTCTGACGAATATATCGCCCGGTTTTTTTCATATTCGCCGCGAATCGGATCGAATTTCGATCCGGGAATTTCTGAAGGACGGTCATCTCCCTCTACTATTTCTTTTCGCGCATTTACCAAGTAAAAAAAATTATAGTGAGAAAGATCAAACTGCGATTGCTGCTGATGTTCGACGAGAACTAGAGATTGTGGAGGCGGCGGTTGGGCATAGCAATACGTTGGTTATTGGTGACCTAAATATGAACCCTTTTGAAAGTGGAATCGTCGCGGCAGATGCATTTAATGCGATATCTTGTTTAAAAACAGCATTGAGGGGAAGTCGTGTTGTGCAAGGAAAGTCTTATAAATTCTTTTACAACCCTATGTGGAATTTATTTGGGGATACTACAGGTACTCCAGGCTCTTATTTTTATCTAACCTCACATTTTGATTCACACTATTGGAATATATTCGACCAAGTTTTAGTTCGGCCAAAGATCGCCAAGCGACTGGACATGCATTCGTTAAAAATTATTGACCAGAATGGTGATTCATCTTTTGTTAACACTAAAGGTCGGCCATCGTTAAGTGATCACTTACCGTTATTTTTTTCATTTGATTCTCAGCCACAGGACGTAATATGACCGACGAAAGTTTCTGGGGAGCCGATTTCTCCGGCTTTGAAGTAGTATCGATTCATGAAATATTCACAAAGCAGGGAGCTTTATTGCCGAAGCTGACGAACGATTATGTATCTGCTGAGCTGGTTAAAGTGGATAAAGATCCGTTTATAAATAATGCTTTTGTGTATCGATTTTATTTGGTCGGAAAATATTTGAATAACTACCGATTTTCCGTCTGTACCTTTTCGCATGCGATCGAGATTTACCCTTTCAAAATTCGCTTTGATGAACAGATCGTGAATGAGTTAAAAATCGAACCGCTAGTTACCGTTAGCTCTTCCGAAGAGGCTACGTTGTTGACAAAGAAAGCTCTTTCTTCTCAGCGAATAAGAAGTGTTATCAGTGGCATCATAAAGCTTTCCGATTCAGAATCTGGTATCCCATTTTGAATGATTGCGGTCCCGCTGTTTATGTGAGTTAGTTAGGATAATCAGAACTAAAAAAAAAGCCCCTTACGGGGCTTTAGTCTTTTTTGAAGCTCGGTATCGTCAGAAAAACGTTTTTAGGACGAGGGCGGCGACGCCTGCGACGATAAGACCAAGCATCCATTTCATGAGCGTCAAATCGGTTCTGATTGGAGCAAGTTCGATTTGCAGGTCTTTTTTCGACACTGTATCAGCGGTGTCCGAGGCAGTTTTAATTGCTTCGGAAATAGCTTCCGCCTAAGCTTCGGCTAAGCCTGCGGCTTCGAGCTTTTTAATGAACTGGTGGGTGTCAAAGGTCACGGTTGTCATATCAATGGATTTCCTGTCAAAAGTATAGCATTGAGTGTGATTAAGCAGCCTGGCTGTTGCCGTGGCCGGTGTCTGGGCTGGTTGGCTGGTCGATGGGCGGCCGGAAATCGGTGAAGGCGATCACCTCGGCGCGGGCCGCGCCCAATTTGTTACGGTGACGGCCTAGGCCGACTTGGTGCATCCATAGGTCATATTCAAGGCGCTGGAGCCGGAGGATTTCTGGAATCCACCACGGCGTTTTCTGTTTGCCGTTGAGCCAGCGCTGGACGGTGCGCTTGTCACGCTTGAGGCGTTTGGCGACTTCCTCGGCGGATTGGCCTTGGGCATAGTACTGAAATTCAACTGGATTACCGTAACGGGAGCTTTGATAACGCATGATGTTTTTCGAGTTGGTTGGCGTGAAGGAGGTATTGGCAAGGCGGGCTAAAAATGTTGCCGAATTGAACATTGTTGAGACTTTTTGCCAAGACCTTAGGTTCGTATAATTTACATTATGTAAAATAACGGATGAGCGTGAAAATGGCCATGCGACTGCGTACAGCTGCCGCGGAGTTCCCCTCCGACCAACAGCGTCTCCCAACCAAGGTCTTTCACACCCACAATCAAGGCGCCGCATCAGGCGGCCCTTGCTTACTGTTTTTGTGGAAAATCCAGCGACAGCTGCAACACCATCGGCTGGCGCATGTCCGGTGGCGGCGGCTCCGACAACGGCTGGGACGTGAGCAAGGCGCGCAGATCGGAGTCGGCCTGCGTATTTCCCAGCGAGGCAAACTCCAGCCGTTCAACCTTGCCCGACGGCGCCACCCACACACGTGTCACCAGTGGCGGCGGCAATCCCTGGCCTCCCTTCAACAAGCGTTCCTGCATCCAGCTGTGCAAACGCACGACCGCGTCGTCGGCGGGATCGCTGAGCCATGCGGCAAACTGATTGCTGGCGAGTTGCGCATAGCTGATCCAGTGCTGCGGCGGCTGTTGAGATTGCAGCGGCGGCGCCGGCAGCGCTTCCGCTGGTGTGAGCATGGCGGCAATGCCGATGCCGGCGCCGATGCGCCTGATCCAGCGGATGGTGGCATGCCAGCGTTGATAACGGGCCGATGCTTGGGGATTGTCCGCCTGCGAAAATTTCTGCATGGTTGTTTCTGTTGAATAAAGTACGTCAGGCCTCCAGCCTAATCGCGCAAGGTTACCCGCAAATGACACCGACGCCCAAGGTGAAGGCGCGCGCGGCTGGTGACTGCAGGGCGCTGATTTGCGCGGCGTCGCTCTCGGCAAAGTCGATGCCGCTGGCCCGCAAGAAATGCTTGACGGCCGCCGCCGGCACCGCCTTCACCAGCGTGGCGCCGCCTGCTTGCGCCGGATTGCGTGCATGCACCTGCGCCATGCCGGCGCTGGACGGAACGCCGGCGACACGCTCCACAATCATCCCCAGCACCAGGCCGCCGGCGCCCAGCACCGCACTGCCGCTGGCGCCGGGTTTTACGCCGGACAGCAGCTGAAGTTCGCCGCCCTCGTCCGGCACCGTGATCGCATTGCTCAAGGTGCGGGCCCGATCGGGCATGCGCAACAAGCGTGAGTAGGCTTCGGCAAATACCGCCACGCTGCGGTCCGGCGGCAATGCCGCCCGCTGAAACACGGCGCTCAGGAAAGGTTTGAGCGTCGTCGCCAGCACCGCGAGATCGTCTTCATTGCTGACCGCGCGCAAGGTCGCCGTCACGACTTTGCCGTCCTTGACCACATACAGCGAACGGCATCCGATGACCGCGTGCCTGGCCGTCAGGACATCGCCGTCGGCATTCACGAATAGGCCGCTGGATTGCGCCTCGATACTTTCTGCCGGCGCTGCTTGCGACGGGAGGCACGAGCAACAGAGCAGACTCGCCGCCAGCATTCGCCATAACCGCGTCGACCGCATCGACCGGGTGGCGCGCCGGATATCCCCCGTGATTTTTTGCATGCTGTTCCGCCCTGCTCCCCTTGCCGCTTGTGTAGTTGGGCGACGACCCGCTTTGCGCCAGCAACTGACGCAAAGCGGCTTTCGGAGCGAACTGCCCATGCACCGCGACGGATTGCTGAAACGCCGCGGCGTCGGCGCTGCAGAGCCCGGAGAATCCGGTGGCGGCGTCGAAATCACAGTCCGGGAACGCGCGGCGTTCCCGGTGAAGGCGAGCTTACGCCGTGCCGGCTTCTGCCAGTTCGCGCGCTTGCGTGACAACCGGTTGGACTGCTTCCGCTGCAGGCGCGGCATCCGCCTCTTGTGCCGCGAAATTGCGCAGATGCAGGAAGAACTGTCCCATCATTTGCGTCCACAGCTGAAACGTCATGCTCAGATGGTTTTTGCTGACGCCGCCCGCGACGATGACGTCCATCTCCAGCGCAATCATTTCACCATGCTCCACGATACGTGCGAAACGCTTGTTGCGGTGCCACTCGGCGATCAGGCCCGGCGGCAGCACGCCGCCCTGCACGCGCAGCGGGCAGCTCATGGTGAAATCGATGAATTGCCCCGCCTCTGCGGCGCCGTTGCCCCACAACACCTGGAAGCCGACGCCCTGGCTGGCGCTGTGCAGATGCGCCACGCCGTTGTGTTCAAGCGCAGTCACCGAACAGCCGGCGGACTTGATGGCTTCGGATACCTGCTCCGGCGTCACCGCGACGAGCAGTTCAGAGATGTCTGTTGCGACTGCGGTGTCGGTTGATTTCTTCATGGTCGATCCTGATGTAAAAAATTTAAGAGAAAAACGGCAATACCTGTTTCGTTGCGCCTCCGTCCATCGAAGCGCAATGGGATGAATCAGTTCACTTTTTGCAGCGTGGCGTCCAGCGTGGCTGTGTCGATGTTCATGCGATCAGCCGGCGCCAGGCCCGAGAGATAGGCCTGCACCAATTGCTGCTGGCGCTGCTGGCGCAACGCAGCTTGCAGGCGCGGCTTCATTTCTTCCAGCGTCGCGGTGCGCGCCGGCTGAGATTCAAGCAGCTTGACGATGTGGATGCCTGCAGCCGCTTGCACCGGCTCGCTGACCTGGCCGGTCTTGAGCTTGGCGACGGCTTCACGCACCTCCGGCAGCATGTCCGTCAATGCCAACGTACCGACTTCACCACCGCGGGCGGCGCTGCTCTGGTCCTGCGACTCGGTCTTGGCCAGGGCGGCGAAATCGCCGCTGCGCGCCTGTACGGCAAGACGCTTTGCCTTCTCCGCGACCTTCTTGTTGCCGACCGCATCATTGGCCGGCGTCGACAGGTAGATCTGCGCGACGCGGTAAGCGGCAGGCAGGCTGTAAGCGCTCTTGTTCTGGTCGTAAGCGGCCTTGATGTCGGCGTCGGACGGATAGTCCGCCGGCACTTGCGTCATCGATTCGAGGAAGCTGGTGGCGACGAGGCGGTTGGTGATTTCCTTGACGGCGGCGTCGACGCGCGCCTTGATTTCGGGACGATCGGCCCAGCCCTTGCTGCGCGCTTCGCGCAACACGGCTTCACTGGTGACGCGCTGGCGCAACCAGTTTTCCAGGCCGGCGCGATCGTTCTTGACGGCCGTGCGTTCATCCGGCGGCAAGGCTTGCAGCATGCGCTCCAACTCGGTTTGCGGCACGCTGACCGGCCCCAGGCTGGCGACCGGTTTGTCCGCCCCCTTGGTCTGGGCGCCGACGCTGCCGAAGACGGCGACCAGCAGGACTGCGGCCAAGCCGTACAGACAAGGACGAATGGACTGCGCGTTGAATTTGACTGGTTTCATTTCTTCATCCTCTTTAAAAAAATACCTTCTGGCGGACAGCGGATTGCTACTTGTGCACTTGCCTTCCTCAGCGCGATGGCGTCGGTGTGGGAGCAGTTGCCGGCGCCGTTTCGGCGCTCGCCGCCGGGGTGGCCGGGGCCGGAGTGCGCTGATCAAAACGCCCTTCATACAGCTTGTCGCCGTATTGTTGTGCGATCTGCTCGTACTTCACCCGGCTCTGCGCGGCGAACGGCTGGCGCACCGACATGATGGTGCCGATGTCCATCGTTTCATACGCCTGCAGGATCTCCTGTCCGACCGCGTACAGCTGGGTGTTTTTCGCTTCGCATTGCGCGATCGCGGTCTGCTGGCTCTTTGCTTCCTGCGCCAGGCGCTGGCGCTCCGCCTCCGCCGCACGCGCCAGCTTCAGCAGTTCTTCGTAGGCATTGCGATATTGCGCGCCCTGGCCGTTGGATTTCTCCAGGGCGGCCTGAGTGGCGTCGTGATTCTTCTCGCGTGCACGGCGTTCGGCGGCAAGCTGCGACCTGGCTTCGGCGAGCTCCTTTTTGACGCTGTCGACATCCGCCGCCGGCGCGTTCTTTTGAGCGGCGGCGGGAGCGGCCTTGCCTGCCTTGAGCACCGCCAGCTCGTTTTGCGCGTCCTGCAACTGCGTGGTGGTGATGCGCAATTGATTGCGCAGGCGTTCTTCCATGCTCTGCCCCTGCTGTGCGGCGACGGAGCCCGCCGCCAGCATCAGCATGGCGGCAGCCAGCGGGCGGAACAGCATGGTCATGCTGCCGGAGGTATGCAAACCTGATGACATTCTTGCCCCTTTAGAAACGCGTGTTCAATTCAAGCTGCAAGGTATCGATCGATACCGGAGCGCCATACACTGACTTGGTTGCGAACCAGCGTCCCGAGAATTGCGTGTTCTTGTCGATCGCGTAGTTGCCGCCCAGGTAATAACCCTTGGCGTTGGTACCGCCCTGATGGAAGGTCGAATCGTTGTAGGCGTCCGGCAAGGCATCCGGTTCGATGCGCTTGTATCCTGCCAGTACGTTCCACTCGCCCTGCACTGCCGGAGCCGGATTGCCCAGCGTGGCTTGCAGCATGTAGGCGTTGGCGCCGCTCTTGAAGTCGCCGCGCACACCTGCTTGCGCCGTGCCGCCGTTGTTGACGATGCCGACGCCGGCGCGACGGAACATTTCGTTTTCGTCATACGCCAGGTTGCGGATGAAGTTGCCGTCGAGGCGCAATCCGTAGCCGCCGGCGATGCGCGTATCCCAACGCGCGTTCAGGTCCAGCAACTGGAACTTGGAGGCCAGCCCCACGTATTGCGGTTGCGGCGTGTTGGCGGGATTTGTCGGATCGAGCGCGATGCTGCGCAACAGCATCAGCGTATTGCCGCGTTGCATGAAGGCCGGACGCGACCAGTCGGTGTTGCAGCCGTCGGCGCCCGCATACAGCGCGCATGAATCCGACACCCGGCCGGTAATATTCTTGAAGTCGTAGTAAGCCACGGCGCCGCGCAGGCGGTTTTCGGAGTCCAGCTTCCACTGCGCGCCGACCTGTGCGCCGAGCAGCCATTTGTTCTGGCTCGACAGCTTGTTTTGACTGCGGCTCGGGCTGCTGTCGGACGAGTACTCAAGAGGAATCAGACCCAATGTGCCGAATACCGACAGGTCCTTGTTTTCCAGCGTCTTGTCGTATTGCAGGACGAGGCCGTCGACGTTGAGATCGTTCGAAAACAGTATGTCGGTCGACACGAAGGGATTGCCCAGGCGGCCGCCGCTGACCTTGACCATCTCGTTGAAGCGGTATGACATCCAGGCCTGGTCGAGCCAGAGGTTCTTCTTGCTCAGGCCGCCGCCCAGCGTCTGCGTGGTCGAGACCGGGCTGTCGTCGCTTCCGCTGGCCAGGCGCAAACCGGCCTGGGTGCTCTCGGAGATATCGGCGAAGATGCCCAGGCGTGCACGGATGCGCATCTGATTGGCGCGGTCCTGGCGGGTGTTGAGCAATTGCGGCAAGGCCAGGTTGGTGTTCGAATTGACGTCGTAACCGGTGCCGGAATTGATGGCGCGCCAGTCGGTTTCGATGTTGCCGTTGTTGGCCGAATAGAAGCGCGACTCGCCGCGTACGCGCATGTCGCCTTCGATACGGATGCGTTTGGTCCATTCGGGTGTTTCATTGGGCGCCGCCCAGCCTTCGCTCTTGGCTTGCGCCATGATCTCGCCTTTGACTTCGTCGCGGATCTGATCGCGCACGCTGGCGGAGATGTACGGCACGCGCACGTCGCCCGGCTCGATCTTGCCGCGTCCGGCCGTTGCATTCGCCGGCGCGGCCGCAGCTTGACGTTGCGCCTGCTGGGCCGCGATCGCTTCGGTCTGTGCTTGCGACAGCAAGGCGTCGCCGACGTCCTTCTTGAGCGCACCGCTGTCGATCAGACCGCGGATCAGCCGCACCATGGCGGTCTCCGATGACGGCGGTGTCTGGGCGTGCGCCAACGACGTCATCAACAGCGCCGCGGCGGACATGCCTGCCAACATGCGTGCGCGACGCGGGGCGTCCTTGCGCTGCGCGGAGCCGTTCTTGCCGAGTGGTGTGTTCATTGCTTTGTTCCCCAAATGATGTGTGTTGAATGTCGCGCCGGCGTTCATGGGCGCCGACCGCGGATGGACAGATGAATCGGATAGCGTTGCGCGGCAGGCGGACGTTCATCGGCCTTGTATTCGCGCACCATCGTCAGGATCGCCTCATCGATTTTGGTATTGCCGGTGCTTTGCAGCAGCACTGCCTTGCTCACCCGTCCGTCCGCGTCCAGCGTGACGTCGAGGCGGATATCGTCGAACGCCAGCTGGCGCGTGCGCGGGTCGCGTGCAAAAGCCTGCTGGATGGCGGTGCCGAAATAGCGTCCGTAGGAACCGCCCATCCCGCCCCCACCGCCGGTCGTACCGCCGCCGCGTCCGGCCTGGATGCCGAATGCGTCATTGCCTGCCTGCGCTGCGCCGTCGATGGTGACCGGATCGCCAAGGTCCTTGGATGGGCTTGGCGGACTGTCGTCCTTGGGTGACTCCATCTGTTCCGATGGTTTCGGTTCAGGCGCGACTTCCGGCTTGATCTTGTCCGGTGTCGGTTCGGGCAGTTTCTCCGGTTCCGGCGGGGGCGGAGGTGGCGGCGGCAACATCAGCATCGGCGGCGAAGACACTTCCCGCTTGGTGCTGGCGACGTCGGCCAGCAAATGCCAGACCAGCGCCACGACCGCAGCCAGCACCGCCACGCCGATCGCGATGCCGCTCCAACGCCGCCGCTGGGCGGAAGCCCGAGTGGAGTACGCCAGGGCATCGTTATTCGCGCTACTCAGTTTCACGACGCGCTCCTCACGATTGCTTGCCGGTGACCAGGCCGATCTGGTTGAGCTCGATACGGCGCAGCAGATCCAGCACTTCCACCACCTTGGCGTATTGCACCGCCGCGTCACCGCGCACGATGACCGGGAAGTCCGGCGTCAGCGCTTTTTCGGTGCGCAACCGCTCTTCCAGTTCAGGCAGGCTGACCGGATAAGCATCCAGGAACACCTGGCCGGCGTTGTCGACGGTGATCGCCTTGGTCTTCGGTTTTTCCAGCGCGACCGAGGCGCTGGCCTTGGGGAGATCGACCTTGATGCCCGGGATGCTGGCGTTGCTGGTAAGGATGAAGATCACCAGCACCACCAGCAGCACGTCCACGAAAGGCGTGATGTTGATCCCGCCGGTGCGTCTGCGCGGGGTGTATTTCGCTCTTGCCATGATCGCCCCTTATGCCTGCAGCGGTACTGCACGCAGGTGGCGGCCGTCGCCCTGCTCTTCGGCCAGGCGGGTGGCGAATTCATCGACGAACACCGCCATGTCAGCGCCGATGGCGTCGGCGCGCGAACCCAGCCAGTTGTAGCCGAACAACGCGGGAATCGCCACGCCCAGGCCGGCGGCGGTACACAACAGCGCTGCCGCCATGCCCGGCGCCACCGAATTGATGTCCACCGCACCGGCCATCGCCGCCACCACGAAGACCAGCATGATGCCGATGACGGTGCCGAACAGGCCGACATAAGGCGCGCCTTCGATGGTGGTCGACAACCAGATCATGCGCTTGGCCATGCGTTCGTTTTCGCGGACCATGACGCCGTCCATGGCGGCGCGAATCGCGTCGATGGTGGCTGCCGAAACCGACGTCATGTCGTAGCCGCGGTCGTGACGGCGGCGCATTTCATCCACGGCGACGTCATACAGGCGCCACAGCGAGGAGTCCTGCTTGATCTGTTCCGGCACCTTGTTGCTGCGGCTGAGCTGGTCGAGGGACGCGCCGGCGGTTTCGTGGAACAGCTTCATGAAGATCGCGTTGGCGCGTGAAGTCGCGCCATAGAAACGGCCCTTGCTGATCATGATGGCCCACGACAGCATCATCATCAGGCCAAGCACAATCACCACGACCCATGCATCTAGCGGCATTGCCGCCAGGATGAAACCGAAATGGCTCTTGCCGGCCTGCTTTTCGTCGACGCCGAACGCAACCAGGTGCGAGTCGCCGCCCTGCGTGACCGCGTCGGCCAGCAGCAGCGCATCAGGACGCGCCACACGCGACAAGCGGATTTCATCGATGGCTCCCGAGAAAGGCGCCAGCGCAGAACCGGCCTCCGTGTCGCCACCGATGGCCGCGGAAGAGTTCATCGCCGGTACGTTCGCAGGCAACGACACGCTGGGGCGGCCGCCGACCAGCAAGGCCAGGTTCTGACCGTCGCCCTTGACCGCGATATGCGACCATTGACCGGCCTGGATCGGCTGACCGGGGCTGCTGCGCTTGCCGTTGACCTGGACGAAAGGCACGCCGGAATCGACGCCGATCAGCAGTTCCGCGCCATTGCCGCGACGAGCATAGATCAGTTGATTGGCACCCAGTTTTTCAGGACGCACCCAGGCGGAAAAGGTGAACTTGCCACCGGCAGCCATTTCCAGAGAAGGCGTCGCCGGCAGCATCAGCGGCGCACCGCCCAGCTTGGCGCCCTTGCCGATGACGGTGCCGTCAATGCTGACCACTGCGGTCTGGCCGTGATTGCCATAAGCGGTGGTATCGCGCGCCGGCACGTTGGCTTCCGAGAAGTGGTAGACCAGCGTGTAGTCGGAGTCGAAGCTGCGTTGACCGTTGCCATAGGCCGGCGCCTTCGGATTGCCGTAATACATCCACAGCTGTTGCGGCGCGGCCGTCAGGGCCGGTACGTCCACCCACACCAGCGCGATGCCGAGCAGCGGATCGAATTGTTCGATCTGATAGTTCAGGACGGTCTTGTCGTCGGCGCCGACGAAACGCAAGTCGTTGCCGCTCTCATTGACGTCCTGGAAATTGAAGTTGCCGGTGTGCAGGCGCACCAGTACCGGTGTACGGCCGGCATCGCCGCCGATGGCGCCGCCCTTGGGACCGCCGTCGAGGGTAATCGGCTTGCGGTAGGCCCAGTCAGGCTGCCACCAAGCGTGAGCCAGACCCGGCAACAAGGAGCTCGCCAGCGCAAGCATGAGGAATAGGATACGTCGCATAAAAATGGATCTCCGAGAACGCGTATAAAAGCAGATGAATGAAGGTGTTTCGTGGTCAGTACGTCGCCGTCAGGCTGAAGTGCAGCCGCGGCGTGTGATTGGCGGTGCGCGGCCCCTTCTTGAGCGGGTAGCCGAAATCGAAGCGGCCGCTGATCACCTGGCTGATCAGGAAACTACTGCCGAATCCGGCCGAGGCCAGCGTGTAGACATTGACCTGTTCCGGCAAGGGATCGCGCAGCTTCAGTCGCGCCGCATCGAGGAAGGTGTAGACGCGCCAGTTCTCCACCACGGGATTGAGATAACTCAGCAGCGGCGAGCGCAGTTCCACCGAGCCCACCGCGCCATAGTCGCCGGTGGCTTCGGCGGACAAATAACCGCGCACTGAATTGAGGCCGCCGGCGGCGATCTGTTCGCCTGAGACCAGCGGCGAGTCGGTCATTTGCGTATTGAGACGGCCGCCGACCTGCATGCTGTTGTCGAAGGTATGCGTACCGTTCAGGTCGAGCTTGAGCACCAGGAAGCTCGACGTCGCCTTGTAGCGGTTGTAGTCGAACTGGGAATCGTCGCTGCCGTACCCGAAGAAACGGCTGGTGCTGTTGAGCAGCGTGAAGTTGACGCCGTACTGATTGCGTTCGCCCTGCATGAAGCCGGCATAGGTCAGCGATATCGGCGCGTACTTCAGCGGCACGGTGTCGCCGGCGCCGTTCAGTTGCAGCGATTGATCATTCTTTTTCAGATCGAAGCCGGCGCCGAAAGCGTGATACCAGTTGCCGGCGTTCGGCACGGTATAGGTAGCCTTGATACCCACCGAATGGCCCTTGCCGAGCACGCTGGTGCCGCCGACGGTGGCGACGTTGCTGTTGGAGACGAAGCCGGACGCTTCAATCGCCCAGTTGGTGCCGCGCAGCGGCGCGCTGTACGATCCGGACCAGACACGGGTCTGGTTCATGTCCTGCGGCGTGCCGAAATAGCTGAGCGAAGCGCTGTGCCCAAGTTGCCAGAGATTGTCGTAGCCGATCGAGCCGGTCATGCGCAACGGCCTGGTGTCCGCGCTGTAGTCGTTGTTGACGCCCACGCTGGCGCGCCACGGGCTGCTGTCGTCCACCTTGAGATCGACGTCCATGGTGCCGGGCACGCTGCCCTGTTTCACCAGCGGCACCACCTGGCGCTTGGCGCCGCGATTGAGCGCCGTCAACTCCACCTGCGCTTGCGTAAAGTCGGGCACCGCGCCTTCCTTGAGCGCGGGCACCTGGTCGCGCACTTCGAGCGGCGAATTGTATTGCGCGCCGACCACGCGCACGCGACCGACTTTGGTCTCGCTGACCTGCAGGAAGACCACCCCCTCGGTAACCTGCTGCTCCGGCAGGTCGACGTACACCGATTGATAGCCCTTGGCGTTATAGGCCGCCAGCAGCGCGTCGCGTGCGCTCTCCACGTCCTTCATGGTGCGTTGCGGCCCGAGGAAAGGCGTGACCGCCTTTTCGATGCTGCGCGCATCCAGCACCGTGTTGCCGCGTACGACGTACTCGTTGATGTCGACGCGGCGCGTGTCTTCGGCCGACGCACCGGCCGGCGCCGCGACCGCATTGCCGGGCTCCTGCGCCGATGCTGCACCTTGTACTCCCATTCCCATTCCTGCCGCCAGCATTGCCAGGCATATCGCCCGCAAACAGCCAGGCGATCCGTGTTTGTTTCGGTTTACTTCATGCATATGTGAACCCAGCCCTCTTAATCCAACTCTTCTCGGCGCCTTGCTCCGCGATGGCGAAGCCGGCGTCTGTCACCAATGCCGTCGATCGGTATCGATGCAGCGTCTAAATGCATAGACGGTTGGCATGCGCAGGAACCGTCAAATGTCATCAAACGTTCATAATTCTTTTTTTGACCATGTCCGGCGGCGTTGGCGAGCGGCGCAAAACCGCTTTGCTGTGAATTCCCTCCTCTGCAGGACGTGCACCGGGACGACCTTGTTTTTGTTATTGGACGATGCGTCGGTGCTGCTCTTTTTGATTGAAAGCCTCGCCGACATCGCCTATGCTGCGGTCAACGATTTCGGGAACGTAACGAGCCGAGATGCTAGCGGCGCGACGTGACCTCTCTGTGACAAAACCCGCCGCAACGCCCGTGGAAAATCACCCGGGTCACACTGCTCGCGTTGTGCAATCCGTCGCGACGGCACACCCGCACTGGAAAGAAAATCATGATCGTGAAAAGAATCCTGCCGCTGCTCTTTTTTTCGTTGGCCGTCAGCGCTGCGCCGGCATGGTCGGCGGAAACGGATGCCGCATCAAACGAGAATGCGGCGAGTTGCATCGACGTTGTCGTCAACGGCGAGCACATTCCGCCTTATGACTGCCTGACGCAAAAGCTGATGCCGAAGGCAGGCGCAAAGACACAACCAACACCTGAGATGCCTTCGCAGGCCATCGTCGGCAAACCGTCCAATCACCTGGGGCTGTTCAACTACACCGCCACCAGCAACCGCATGGGAAATACCTTCGGCACCTCGGTGTATCCGCAGCGCCCGCCGGCTGAACCAGCCGTTCCCGTTCTGCCGCGCTGACTGACAACAAAAAAGCGGCGCCGGATCAATTGCTCCCGGCGCCGCTTTCTTCCCGATCAGATCAACAGTTTCATTCCCTCGTCATTGGTCCTGTGCCAGCTTGCGCTTTTCCGCCTCGGTCAGGCGCGACATCAGCTCAGGCTTGATTTCGTTGCCATGTCCGGCGATCTGCACGAAGCTGCTCTGGTCGTAACCCGGCCTGACGCCGCTTGACGACATCGGCGCACCGGCATCGCCGGCGCCGCCTTCGTTGCCAAAACCGAGCACGCGCACCGTAAAGATCGACGGTAACGCCTGACGTGCCTCGTTGCGGGCGCGCTGCACCGTATCTTGCGCCGCCGACGCTGCAGAGCTGGCCGCTGCGCTGGCGTTGCTCAGGGCACCGACGTTGACCGACGCAACCGCAGGTATCCCGGTTGCGTCTCCCTTGACCTGGATGTTGGTCGCGTTGACGATCTCCTGTGCAAAGATGTTGATATTGCCGGAGACGCGGATGCCCGCTTCACCCGCATCGATCTTGCCCAGCGGCGCGATCAGGTCGACGTCACCGGCCTTGGCCTCCGGCACCGGACTGAGCGTGGCGATGCCTGCGCCCGAACTCGGCGCCTGCGGCGACAACGCGGTGTTGCCCCACTGGTCGTAGATGCGTTTGGGCGGCGTATACAGCACGGTGGTCTTGGAGCCGCGACCAGCATTGATGTCGCCCTGTTCCGACCAGGCAAAGATGTCGCCGCCGAACGTCGTCATCACGCGCGACAGGCCGAGCAACAGGCTCTTCTCGCTGAAAATCTGGATATCGCCCCGGCCTTGCGTCACCGCGCCCGCACTTGCCTGCGGCGCCTCGCCCTGCACACCGACGACGATTTGCCCGCCCGGCGCCATCATCTGGATGCCACCGCCGAAATCGGTGTGTACGCCGGCGTTACCGAACATCGTGATATCGCCGCTGCGGCGGATCTCCTTGCCGGCGGCATCGCGATCCGGGAACAGCGTGGCGATCATGTCGCGGCTGCGCAGGAAGGAACCATAGCGACGGCTTTCCGGATTGTTGTACTCGCGGCCGCCTTCGCGCAGTTCTGCGTAGTACACGGAACGCAGGAAGACGCGTTGCTGCTCAGGCGCCAGCGCATTGAAGTACGCCAGCGCATCGGCTTGATTGCCCTGGAAGCCGTAGCGATCCCTGAGCCAGACATCGAGTTCAGCGGTATATGTCTTGACGACCTTGCCCGGCTGGCTGGCCAATGCCGTGTTGGCGTCGGCCAGATTGGCCGGATTCAGGTAGCGCTTCGCAATCGCGGAGAAATCCAGCCCGCCCGCGCCCATGCCCGCCATCATCGCGATGTCGGCGCCGGGACGGCTGTCGCCCTGGACCAGCGCGCCGATACTAACGATGCTGGCGCGGCCATCCTGCTGCAGATTGCGCCCCGCCGACACCTCCAGCGTGCCCGGCCCGGCAACCTGAAGATTGGCGTACAGGATGTCGCGGCCGGCTTGGACCAGCGAGATGTCGGTGCTGTTGTTGTGCACGAACAGGCCATTGGCGTTGACGATGTCGCGGCCGGCCAGCACGCGCGCTGCAGTCGCCGAGCGATACCAGACCGGGATGGTGCGTTCGGCATAGGAACTGAACGTCAGCACATTGCCGTTGTTCAGGCCGACCACGTCGCCATTGACGGCATAGAACAGCGCCGCCGAGGAATCGCCCGCGTGCAGCGCGATGGCGCCGATGCTATCGGGGCCGAATGCGAACAGGGGAAAACTGTTCATGACGCCACGGCTCGGTTTGCCGCTGTAGCCGGAAGCGTCGGTGAGCGACCCGTTCAGGCCGAGATTGGACGAGCCTGCAATCAGGGCGCCATTCGCAGCAAAGCCGGCAAACGCAGGATTGAGCGGCGTCGGCAACGGCGCATCCGAGCCCGACATGCTGATCGGATACGCACCGCCGAACAGCGACGTACCCGCTAAAAACTCCAGTGCGCCGTTAGCCGACGGCGCCAGCACCAGCGATTTGTCGGACGGCGAGCCGCTCGATACCGGCGCCGCCGAATAACCGTAATAGATGCTGCCCGAGGCTGCCGTCGCGCGCAAAATGGAAGGATACACAATCACGACATCGCCGGTGTTGCTGTTGCCGGTGGCCGAGCCCTTGTTGACGATGTCGGTGCCCGGCGTCAGATTGCCGCCGGCCGCGAACAGATTGATGGCCGTGCGCGGCGTCCACAATGAGAACCAGCTCTGACCGCCGCCGGCATAGCGGGTGCCTGCCGCGGTGAAAGCCGTTGTGTTGGTGCTGAACACGCGACCAGGGTCGGCCGCGGTCGCCAGCACCAGGTCGCCCAATGTATCGAGATAGACTGCCGAGTCGCCCGGCACCAGCGTCAGGCCGCTGCCGCTGAGAGCGATGGTTGAGGTAAAGGCATCGATGGAACGGGTGTCTGCCGCATCGCCATCCGCTCCCACCAACTGTGCTTGCAATTGGCGGTAACGCGGTTGAACGCCGCCGATGGCGCCGGCCGCCAGCGAGGTCATTCCGCGCAGATTGACCAGCGCGCCGTTGATGTCCTGGTTTTGAATGCTGGCGCCGCTGTTGCCGTATTGCGAAACAGCAGTGTTGGCGTTGACTGCGCCGCCGACCCGAATGCGCAGATCGCCGCCGCCGGTCAGCATCAGTGTGCCGTCGGCTCCAACGCGTCCGGTGCTGCCGACCGCCGCCACCAGCGCCTGGCTGCGTGGCGATGCCAACCCGGTCAGGTCGCCGCGGCGCGTCAGGATGCCTGCATTGCCGCCGGCATCGATACTCAGATTGCCACCGCCCAGCGTGCCGAAACCGGTAAAGCCGACCAGATATGGATCGCTGGATGTGGCGTCGGGCGACGGTACATAAGCCCCGAAGTTGATCCACCACGCGGTCGGAATGGCGTCCGCACCGGTCGCAGTGCTGCCGGTGCCCTGGCGCCACAGCCAGTTGCCGACGCCGGCGCTTGGCGTCTGCGCACGCTTCACTGCTGAGAATGTACCCCAGGCGTCACCGGTCACATCGCCGCCGACATTAATGTTCAGGTTGCCGCCCTGCTCCGGATACCAGGCCTGATATGCAGCCAGCGCATCGCTGTAGTCGCCCGCGGGGATGCCGATCGGGCTGCCGTTCTTCAGGCCGCGCGGCTGGTTGTACGGATCGGCGCCGCCGGCGTTGGTCAAAGCTGCCGACCGCGTCCCTGCGGTGTAGACGCCGAACGGCGACTGCATGAGCAAATCGCGCGCCGCATTGATGCCGAGGTCGGCGCTGCCGGTGCGGATCACGCTGAACATCGGCGACTGCACGGTGTAAGTCGTGACATCCTTGACCGGGTTGATGATCTGCGCGCATGCATTGGGTAAATAGCTGCAGTAATCAAGGAGTACAGGATCGACCGCTTCCCCTACGACCAAGCTCGGATCCAATGTTGGAGCATCAGCTCCCCAGACATAGGAAATCCGTTTTGGATCGACCACGCACAGTCCGCCTGCGGGATCGCAGACACCAAGGTCGATATAAAGTTGATCAACCGGCGCACCCGGCTCCAAGCCGCTGGCGGCGGCAAGATCAGACCAGACCAGCCCGGTGCCGCCGAGGGAGACTTCGACCTTGGTCATCGCATGCGTATCGGCCAGCACCACCGATCCCTTGGAGGCCGGCAGCACGGCGCGGCGATCCGCCGAGCCGAGATCGGCGCCGGCGGTCAGCTGCAGTCCCCAGCTGCTCGCCCCCTGCCCCAGCATCGGCGCCACCGCCCAGTTGCGGCCTTGCACACCGCCGCTTGCGGGGCGCAGGCTGACCGGCTCATCGTTGAGCAATTCCACCTTCGTCATGGCCGGAATCAGGGCACCGCGCGCCAGCGCCACGCTACTGCTGGCGGTCATTTCCACCGGCAGCGCCACGCCCTTGGGCCAGGTCAGCGCGGCGACATCGGCGTCGCTGCGCAACACATTGCCCGCACCCAGCTTCATGCCGCTGCTGAGGACCACATTGCTGCCCAATACCGTTCCAGCCGCCAATGCAACGCTGCCGTCGGCGTTGTAGACGTTGGCGCCCAGCACGGTGCCGGCCGTCAGCGTATGGCTGCCGTTGAG
>Ga0207695_10001451_pt1 | contig 39681 bp, 30 predicted proteins | sample KBSC54metaG_FD_184354 | JGI IMG/M metagenome (GOLD analysis project Ga0207695, IMG submission 184354) | Corn rhizosphere microbial communities from Kellogg Biological Station, Michigan, USA - KBS C5-4 metaG (SPAdes) (version 2) | ecosystem: Host-associated > Plants > Roots > Rhizosphere > Soil... | reverse complement strand
AGACTCCCCGCCAACCGTCCGCCATCGTAAGGCGTGGTGTTAATCAGAAATCCCAAGCCCCATTTCTCAGTCTGGCCGGGCTGAATGTCCACGTCGCTGGAGACGTTCGGCTGAAAACTCTTCATCTTACCCGCTGTGAGAGCGCCGATCTGGTTGACCTTCATGCTCTCCACGGTGCTGGCCCGCAGGACACTGGTCCCCTTCGGTCCCGCGCCGCCATTCAGAATCATTTGCATGAAGCGGACATAGTCCGCCGCGGTGGAGTTCAGGCCACCACCGCCATTGAACGAGCTCGGAACTTTCGGCAGCTTTCGTTCATCCTGCTTCATCTCGCCGCTTCCCGACCGCTGATGGCTGCTCACCAGGCGATCGAACTTAGCCTCCGGAAGAAGATAGCTGGTGTCCACCATCTCAAGCGGCCGAAGAATGTTTCGCTGAAAGTACTCCTCAAGAGTCAACCCGCTGACCGCCTCGATCAGCCGCCCGGCCCAGTCCAGCCCCTGCCCGTATTGCCAGCGCTTTCCAGGTTCAAACATAAATGGACCGGGTACCGCCGTCTGCGATTGTGGCCGCTTCGCCGTATACCGAAACATGTCGCCATCCCAAACGTCATAACACAGTCCCGAGGTGTGGGTCAGCAGATGCCGCAAGGTGGGCTGAGTGGTTATTGGCCGCAGAGACGGCACGCCCTTCGGGTCGAAACCCGTGAGGACCTGTGCTTTCTCAAATTGCGGAAGCCGCCCCGCGACAGGCTCATCCAAACCCACTTTTCCTTGCTCAACCAATTGCAGCGCCGCGACCGTAGTCACCGCTTTAGTCATGGACGCGATCTGGAAAATACTATCCGCCCGCACCGGCGTGCCCGAGGTGTCCCGCTGACCGAACGCACCGGCGTAAAGTGTCTTGCTTGCGTTAGCCACCATCCCCACCACGGCCGGAATCTTCCGTCGCGCGATGCCGGATCGGAGCACGTCGTCAATTGCGGTAGTGCCCGTCGCCGCGAGTAATCGGCTTAGGCCGGACGCGGCGCTCACGCCGGCAGCCACCAGAGTTCTTCGACCAATGCGTTGCATTGGTCAATGTTATCGCGGGTTCAGCTTGCCGCCAACTGACGCAACACATACGGAAGAATCCCGCCATTGCGGAAATACTCCGCTTCCTGAGGCGTATCCACACGGGGTACCGCTTCAAACGCGGTAACTTTCCCGTCCGCATTGACAGCTTTAACGGAAACCCTGCTTCCCTTCTCCACCGCTTCGCTCACCCCGGCAATACTAAACAACTCCCAACCCGTGAGCCCCAGCGACGCCGCGGTCTCACCCGGAGCGAATTGCAAAGGCAGCACGCCCATACCCACTAAATTCGTCCGATGGATCCGTTCAAAACTTTCCGCGATCACCGCTTTAACGCCCAGCAGAGCAACCCCCTTCGCCGCCCAATCCCGCGAAGAGCCGGAGCCGTATTCCTTCCCCGCAATAATCAACAGCGGAGTGCCCTCGCTCTGATACATCACAGACGCGTCGTAGATGAACATCTGCTCGCCCTCCGGCATATGCAGCGTCCATGGACCCTCCGTGCCCGGAGCCAGTTGGTTGCGCAGTCGAACATTCGCCAGTGTGCCCCGAACCATCACTTCGTGATTGCCGCGCCGCGCCCCATACGAGTTGAAGTCCTTGGGCTTCACGCCCTGCTCGATCAGGTACTTACCGGCCGGGCTGTTGTTCGCAATGGAACCGGCCGGCGAAATATGATCGGTAGTAATCGAATCCCCCAGCAGCGCCAAAACACGGGCCGCCGTGATATCCCCGATCGGCTTAGACGGATCCACCATGTTGTCGAAATACGGCGGCTTCTTGATGTAAGTCGACGCATCGTCCCAGGCGTAAATACTGCCCGTCGGCACCGGCAAATGTTGCCAGTTCGTATCTCCCTCAAAAGCCTTCTCGTACTCAGTGCGGAACATTTCAGCATTGATGGTCGCCCGAATCGTCGCGTCAATTTCTTCCGGCGTTGGCCAGATATCCCGCAGGTACACCGGGTTGCCATCGCTTCCTGTGCCAAGCGACTCGGAACTGATATCGAAATCCACCGTGCCCGCGAGCGCATACGCAACCACCAATGGCGGCGATGCAAGATAATTCGCCTTCACCTGCGGATTCACCCGCCCCTCGAAATTGCGATTGCCGCTGAGCACAGCCGCCACAACCAAATCCTCCTGCTTCACGGCCGCCGATACCGCTTCCGGAAGCGGTCCACTGTTCCCGATGCACGTCGTGCAACCGTAGCCCACGAGGTTAAAATTGAGAGCTTCCAGATACGGAGTCAGCCCCGCTTTATCCAAATAATTCGTCACCACCTTCGAGCCCGGCGCAAGGCTGGTCTTCACCCACGGCTTCGATTTCAAACCCTTCTCAACAGCCTTCTTCGCCAGGATTCCGGCCCCCACCATTACCGACGGATTCGAAGTATTGGTGCAACTCGTAATCGCCGCAATCACAACCGCGCCGCCCGAGATAGAGGTGTCTTCGTTGCGCAAAGTCAATTGCGCTGTCTTTGATGTCGCGCCGGCAAAGGCATCGCTGAAATTCTTTCGGACTTCCCCTAAAGTCAAACGATCCTGCGGGCGCTTCGGACCCGCCATCGACGGCACCACCGCGGATAAATCAAGCTCCAGAGAATCGCTGAATACCGGATCGGGCGTCTCATCCGTACGGAACAGCATTTGCGCTTTCGAATATGCTTCCACCAGTTCAATCGTGTGCGGGTCCCGATTCGAAGTCCGCAAATAATCGAGCGTGCCCGCATCCACGGGGAAGAATCCGATGGTCGCGCCATATTCCGGCGCCATGTTGGCGATTGTGGCCCGGTCCGCAACGCTGAGCTGCGTCAGGCCCGCCCCGTAGAATTCCACGAACTTGCCCACCACGCCCTTCTTGCGCAGCATTTGTGTCACAGTGAGCACCAGATCGGTAGCGGTGCAGCCCTCCGGCAGTTTTCCGAAGAGCTTGAACCCAACCACCGGCGGCAGCAGCATGGAGCAGGGCTGACCCAGCATGCAGGCCTCTGCCTCAATCCCGCCCACACCCCATCCAACCACGCCCAGACCGTTGATCATGGTGGTGTGTGAGTCGGTGCCAACCAGGGTGTCGGGGTATGCGGTCCACGAACCATCGCTATCTTGCGAGCGGAATACCACGTTGGCCAGATATTCGAGATTCACCTGATGGACGATGCCGGTATCCGGCGGCACAGCGCGGAAATTCGTGAATGCCGTTTGAGCCCAGCGCAGCAGCATGTAGCGCTCGCGATTACGGGTGAATTCGAGCGCCGCGTTGATGTCGAAGGCAGTCTTCGTTCCGTATTCGTCCACCTGTACCGAGTGGTCGATCACAAGGTCCGCCGGCATCAGTGGATTGGCTTTTGAAGGGTCCGCGCCCATGGCGGCGAGAGCGTCGCGCATCGCGGCAAGATCCACCACGCACGGCACCCCGGTGAAGTCCTGCAGCAGCACTCGGGCCGGCATGAACGAGATCTCGCTCGCGCCTGCGCCGCCGCCGATAATCTTATCGATATCCGACGATTTGACCTTGAGCCCATCCTCCTGCCGCAAGAGATTTTCAAGCAGGATGCGATGCGAAACAGGCAGTTGCGAAATCGTCGCAAGCCCTTTCTCTTCGAGCGCCGCGAGGCGGAAGTATCGATAGTCGATACCGCCCACGTTCAAGGTGGACTCCGTACCAAAGCTGTTCTGACTCATGGGGTTACCTTCAATATATCGGACGGTGTCCGCTGGCTCAAAAAGGGGACAGACGCATTTTCCGTCTGTCTCCTTTTTTGAAGATCAGAAGTACAGCTTCACGCCGAATTGTATAAACCGAGGCGTGCTGTTGTTATACAGCGTTCCGAAATTCGTCGCGTAAGCCGTCCGCAGCTGGTAATACTTATATCCCTGAATCGTCGTGATGTCATACGATGTCGCCGCCTTACCGTAAAAATTCGCCGGAAGCGGGGTCGTGAAGAAGTTCGCAGGCAAAACGCCGTTGACCTTCTGCCCATTAACATTGTTTACGATCTGGTTGTATAAAGCCGTTCCCGCCGTCGTCGCCGCCGCGGGCTCTCCATTCGCGGAAGCCCACACGTTGTACGCCGCTGTCGTCAGAGTTGCCGTGCTCGGCGCACCCATGAAATCCGCGCCACCGCCGTTGTTCGGGAACACGGCAAACGTCGGATGATTCAAAACGTTCAGGAAATCAACCCGGAATTGCAGCCGCCGTCTGCTTTCTCCAAACCGGATGCTCTTTTGAACCGACACGTCGAAGTTTTGGATCATCGGACCACGCACCCCGTCAAGCGTACGCGGCGCATTACCAAGGCTGCCAAGCGCGGGCCGCTGGAAAGCTGACGGATTCAGATACGGCTGGCAACCCGTGCCTGTGGGGCAGTTGCGATCGTACAGCGGATTCAGCAGCGGAACACCCGGCGTGATATCGGGGCGCACCGAGTGAGTAAGATCGCCCAACTGATTCGTATCCGAAATGTAGGCAATGTACGGAAAGCCCGACGCCGCGCGCTCGAGCGCGGTAGCGGTCCATCCGCCAACCGCATAATCCAGCAGCCGCGAGTGATTCAGGAAGCGTGTGCCACGCCCGAAAGGCAGATCGTAAATCACGCTCGTGTGAATCACGTGCCGCTGATCGAACGTGGAAACAGAGCGGTCGTTCTGCCGCGTGCCGCCAAACGCAACCTGACCCCCAACCTGGCCGCCAACCGGCGTGAGCACGTTCTTATCTCCGCCCGCGCTCGAACCCGTATCGATCGATTTGCTGAGCGTGTAGTTCGCCGTGAAAGTCAGTCCCCGCCCGGCGCGATGAACCACATTGACGTATCCCGCATGACGAATGCTGTTGCCGGCGGAATCGAACCAGAGGTACAGGCTCGACATGCCAAGGTACGGGCTGCCAAGCGAACCATTTTGCACCGTAATAACTTTCCCTGTCTGTAAATTGATGCGGCCCAGCGGATCGTTTACTGTCGCGGTGGTGCTCAGGTTCGCGGCAAGCTGAGCGCTCAGCAGACCCGAATTCTTCGGGTTAATGTTCTCCTGCGGCATGAACAGATGGATCCCCATGTTGCCGTTATAAGCGACTTCCACCGTTGTCGATGCATTTGCCTGCCAGGAGATCGTGGTGTTCCAGCTATTCACGTAAGGTGTGTGATAGTTCTGCGAAACCGCGAATCCGCCAATGCCCGCCTGGTAGTAAAGGCTGTTGTTCGTGACCAAACCGTTCGAGGGAACTCCTCCCGCCCCATAAATCACGTTGCTCACAGAGCTGGGCACAATCACTGGAGGATTCTCACCCAGGCGCAGCACCGCGTTCGGGTTGGCCGTAGAAGATGGCACCGTGCTCGCGTACGTGGATGTGGCGCTGAAGTCCGGTTGCGGAAGTTGCGTGAAGCCGCTGATCGGCGCATGCGAAAGGCCGTAGCCGCCCCGGATCGTTACATGATGCGAATCGAGGAACTTCGGACTCCACGCAAAGCCGAATCGCGGCTCGAAATCGCGATATTGCGGGCGCGTTAAATACTGCGAGCTGCCCCCCGCCCCGCTGAACGCGAACGGCACAATTGTGGCCGATTTGAGCACCGAACCGTCGCTCAGGTTCAACGGAGCGGGCAGCGGAACCGAAGTCGCGAGATCGGGACGGAAAACGCCCTGATGGTTATACTTTTCCGTGCGGGGCATCTCGAGGTTGTAACGCACACCAATGTTCACCGTGAGGTTCGGGCGCAGTTTCCAGTCGTCCTGAATGAATGCGTCTCCTGTCAGCCACCGATAGTAATAAGGCACTTCCACCGACCGAAGCGTCACGTTTCCGTTCGGTACTCCCAGCAGGAAACTTGCCCAGGGAGACCCGCCCGTCCCCGTGGAAGTGTTCGTCGAATCCGTCTGAATGTTGCTAAAGGGATATTGACCGCCCAGCGCCGCAAAAAGCGGCACCACATTCTGGATCGATTTACTGAAATCGCCCCCGAACTTGATGCTCATCTTGCCCCACGTCTTATACACGATGTCCGTTACACCGTAACGCTCTTCTTTGTCCTCCGCGTTGGTGGAACCGCCTTGCCCAAAGCCCGTCGCCGTGCTGCTGCCGCCGCCCAAAGAAGAACCGGGGAACAGGCCGGAAAACGCAGGAACGCCGCCGGCCGTAATGTTCGGCAATCCAAGCAGCGTATTCAGGTTCGTGCCGGTCTTCGCATCGTATTCTGCCGATGCTGTGCTGCTGAAGCGCCCGTGCGTATAGTTCACGCGGACGTCGTTGATCAGCGTGGGGCTGAACGTGTGCGTGTCGGCGATCAGCGCCTGCTGCCCCGCGCTGTAAGTCGCGCCATTGTTCGTAGGGCTAACCGGCGTGCCCTGCAGCTTCACCACCGGCGTAAGGCTGTAACGGCCATACATGCGGTTGCTGTCCGTAATCGTGTGATCGATGCGCCCCGTATAGCGCACTTCATCGATAGACAGGAGCCTCGGCGCAAAAATATTCGAGATCAGGCCGTTGCTGTTGAGATAGTACGGGCCGGCGCCGGCGATATACGGCAGGGTCTTCACGGCTGTGGTGTCCAGCAGCGATTTTGGAATCGCATTGCCAGGAAAAGGAGTGGCGGACGCAGCCGCCGTCAACTGATTTCCATTGACCGCGTAATTGTTGTAAATGGTGCTGTCGCCCGTTCCCACCACCGCGTTCGGCGCAATGGATCTGAACTGATTCACCACGCTCTGCGGCAGCCATCCGCTCGCCGTGTTGACTAAACCGCTGAAATCGCCGTTGCGCATACCATCCGTCGGCAAAAGGCCGTATTGATCCAGGTGATCGCGCCGGTATTGCGGCTCAATCGCCCCGAAAAAGAATGTCTTGTTTTTGCCGTTGTAGATCTTTGGAATACGCACGGGTCCTCCGGCCGACGCGGAAAACTGGTTGTACTTCAGCGTCGGGACAGGCCTGTTCGAAGCCGCCTGAGTAAACGGAGCCGCCGCAAAATTCGGATTGCGGTTGTACCAGAGCAATGTGCCCGTCAGCGCGTTTGTTCCTGACTTGGTGGTCACGTTGATAACGCCGCCACCGGACTGTCCGTATTCCGCCGAGAACGCGGACGTCAGCACCGTAAACTCCTGCACGGTCTCCGGTGAAAAGCTCGTGATCGTGCGGCCCAGACTGACGCCTGTATTATTCGCGCCATCCGCCAGCATGAGCGTGCTCATCGGGCGGCCGCCGCCAACGCTGAGATTGCAGCCAGGGCATGGAGTGACGCTCACCAGCACAGGGTCTTCGCTTCCCGCGTCTCCGGAAACGTTCGGCAGAGTCAAAGCCAGGTCGAGCACGCTACGGTTCACCAGTGGCGCATCCTGAATTTCCCGCGCCGTGATCGTAGACCCCAGCGTGCCGCTCTCCGTGTTCACTGTCGCGGCTTCCGCCTGAACCGTTACCTCTGAAGCCACCGATCCTGTCTCAAGCTTGATATCCACCGTGGCAATGCTCGCCGTGTCCACTTTGACGTTGTCGATCAGCTTTTTGCGAAACCCGGTCGCTTCCACCTCAATCCTGTACGTCACAGGTTCGAGCGACGGCAGGCTGTAAGAACCGGCGCCCGATGTCTTGCTCACAATCCTTTGATTCGTGCCGGCGTTCGTAACCGTAACGGTTGCGTTCGGCACTACCGCTCCAGCCGGATCGAACACGGTTCCCGTGATTCCGCCCCGATTCGTCTGCGCCAGCGCCGCCATCGTGAATGCCAGCGCCAATACCGCAAACCGGAATGTCACTAACCTGGCCGTCACAAACATCGCCGCGCAATTTTTTCTTCGGGTATTCGACATGGACACTGCCCCTTATGATATGTACTGCTTTGACCGAAATGTTGTCACACCTGAGCGTCGGCGACAACATTTCAGACCAAGAAACCGCTAAAGTTTTGTAACGCGCAACGAAACCGCGCACGAAAAGCCAAATATCTCCGCTGCTGCGTAACCTTATTGCAGCGGCTCTATCCAGAATGTTGCGGGATACAAAACGAACCGTCAATCCGGTCCGCGCGCCTGATAACCTGAATTGTTGGCTGCCACAGGCGAGACTACATCCGAAGGATATCCGCGCACAGACGTTCTCCGCATGGCCGGCGTGTCTGAGCGGCAGCTTCGCGCCTGGGAAAAGCAGGGCTTCGTAAAACCATCGCAGGTGTTCGGCTTCTCGGACCTTCTCACCCTCAAAACCCTGCGGAAACTGAAAGAACTCAGAGTCCCGGCCCGGCAGATTCAACTGGCAATCGCCTCCCTCCGCAGGCGCCTGAAGGACATCGAACACCCGCTCGCGCAGCTGCGGATCACCGTTGAGGGGAAGCGGATCGCGGTCCATGTCTCCGGCAACAAAATGGAGCCAATCAGCGGGCAACTGCTTTTCGATTTCGACGCGAAGGAAATCGAAAAGCTGAGGTCTTTTCCGGTGTCAACCAGCACCGCGAAGGATGCCGCCGCCAAATCAGCGGACAGCGAGCGAGAGGCTGAGGCGTGGTTTCAGCGCGGACTCACGCTCGAAGAGACCGGCGCCCCCGTAAGCGAAGCGTTAGCCGCCTATCGCAAGGCAATCGAACTGAACCCGGATGCATCGGGAGCTTTGGTGAACCTGGGGACCATTCACTTCCGCATGAAAAAGCTAAAGGAAGCGGAAGCATTCTACACCCGAGCGCTGCAAGCCGACCCCGATTACCCCCTGGCACATTTCAATCTGGGCAACCTGCACGATGAACAGGGGCAAACCGAACCGGCGCGCCAGTATTATCTGAGTGCGATTCGGCTGAATCCGCGTTACGCGGATGCTTATTTCAACCTCGCGTTGCTTTGCGAGCGCAACGATGAAATCTTGCGTGCAATCGGTTATTGGCAGAGCTATTTAAAACTCGACCCCACCAGTTCGTGGGCGCGCGCAGCCAGAAAGCAGCTCGATCGATTGAAAAAGTCAGTTCGCCACAAGTAACAATGGGCTGAATCAAACCGAGCATTTTGGCCTCGCTTCTGTTTCTGGGATCGGGCGGCGCGATCGCCGCAAGTGGCCGATTTACTCTCGAACACGGCATTCCACGATCTTAGTTACCGGCTCCGCCCGGTTTCGTTTCCGCGAGCGTTTCTCTGGCGCCGGGCGATCCGGCGCTTTGCCGAGCCTTCTGCATAGCCGCCACGTCCGCGAGATCCTGGGACCTGGCGGCGAGTTTCGCGGCAATGAGATCATCTCTCGAAATAAACGTGGCCTTCAGCCCCGCGGCACTGTCAACTGTATCCACTACGCCGCGTTCCCATGCGGCGTCAAAGCCCACACCAGGAATTTCGGTCAGAATGTCCACGGCGACGGGCTCTCGCCCCATGTGAAACAACGGGCCTGCTTCCGCGAAGTCGGCGGTCGTTAGTCCTTCGAGCGGAACACCGCTCCGATGACGAGGTACTTAACGCGGTGTTCGTTCAAAACGGACGAGAGTTCTTTTGAAGTCCGGGTACATCCGGAACCGCGCCATTCATCGCGTACTGTGCTTGGGTGAGTTCAGAAACCGCGTCCGTCCGCTCATGCACAGGCCGGCTTTGCCAATACCGATATTCATCGGCCTTGATCTCGTCCAGGTCAGCGAGGCTGGCATATTTACGGATGGTCTTGTCCAGCGGTTTGCTTGTAACCTGGGCCGCCCGCTTTCAATGCGGCTGCACCCCAGGCTCACGCGAGCGTGCTTAATTCGCCAGTTCTTTCCTGATGACCGGAAGCACCTGAGCCGCCTCAAACGTCGAATTGTATCTCTTCCCGTTAAGGAAAAAAGTCGGCGTCCCCGCGACTCCCGCAACCTCGCCTTCCTGCTCTTCAGCCATCACCCGCGCCCTGAATTTATGCGAATCGAGATCCGCCGTGAACTTCGGAATATTCAGATTCATCTGCTTCGCGAAGCTGAAAATCAAAGTCCGCGTGAGAGGCTTGGGAAAAGCCGCGAAGATCATATCGTGCATCTCCCAGAACTTGCCCTGGGCCTGCGCCGCAAGGGAAGCCTCCGCTCCAAACTCGGCATCTGAATGCGACTCCAGCGGGAACTGCTTGAAGATGATTTTCACGTCTTTCGGCATCTGACGCATCACTTCCTTCACCTCGCTCACCGCCTTAGAACAATACGGACACTGGAAATCTGAGAATTCAACAATCGTCATCCGGGCATTTGCGGGACCCAGCACAGGATCGCCCGCCGTCGAAATAGTAACCGCATCGTCCAGCACGGGCGGCGGCTCTTCCGAGATGCGCTTCAGTTCCGCGCGGATCGCCGCTGCGTCCTTACCGGCAAGCGTTTCCTTCACCACAGCTCCGGTCAGTTTGCGACTAAAGCCGCACGAGGGATCCTTCACGCGGCATTCGGCAAGTTTCATGCCGCAGCCGCACGAGCATCCTTCCGACTGCATGATTCGTAGCGCCGTTTGCTTCTTCGCCGCGCTGAGCCCCTTCCAGTCCACTCCAGGCGGATCCGTGACAGTTTGCCACGTTGCCTGGCCAAGGCACAGGACGGCGGTGAAGAGAGGGAGGACCAGTCTGCGGAGACTCACATCAACTATCTTCTCAGATTCGGGCTCTCGGATTCGATCAGAATTCTTCTTCGTCCTTCTTCTTGCCGGCGCTCTTCCGGCGCAGCACAATAATGGCAACCAGAATTAAGGCCAAAACCCCGCAGACAATCTTGACTGTGGTGTTGGCGCTGTCCGGGGCCGGAGCCTCCTGTAGAAGTGCAATCAACGTTGTAAGCTTCATATGCATACCCCAACTATGTATTTTTATTTACAACTCGTCCATGCAGTATATCGCGCCGGGCGTCATTCCGGAAATCGCGCGTAAGCTGCCAGGAAAAGGTACAATTACAACTTGGAGCGTTTCTGCGAAGCAGGTGACACCCTTCATTTTTGATCCAACACTCAAGAATGAGGGAGTCGGCCAAAGCAGCGCTGGTGCGCTAGTCCCTGTCGGTGTAAAAGCCGGTGGATGACTCCTGAAGGCGCTCGGTTGATTCCCACCCTTTACAAAAGGGGGTCAAAATCGGGATGGCACGGCCGGGTGGTTCGCTCCAAACACTTCCAATAAAAAAGGCGTGATCCCCCGTTCCGTTTATCGGAACTGGAGAACACGCCTTTTGTTCTGATGAGGGTTGTGCTTAAGCTTTGGCGGGAGCCGGAGCGTCCGCCGGCCCGAGCAGACGAACGCTGCTCGCCGCGATCTTTCCGTTCCGGTCCATGCCAAGTTCAAATGAAACTTTGACACCTGGCATCAGGTCGGTTGCCTGTCCCTGATGCAGCCGCGAGATATGGAAAAAGATATCCTTGCCACCGCCATCCGGTCGCAGAAAACCAAAGCCTTTTTCTTCGAAATAGGTCATCACAGAACCTGTCTGTGCTTCCATCGAACCATCTTCGGCGCTCTCGCCCGAAGCAGGTATCGCCGAATGCGCCGGGCGCCCGGATTTATCCCCGACCCCCTGCTTCAACAGGGCGAGATCCTCATCGGTGAGTTCGCCTCCGGAAGCCTGAACTGTGGCAGCCGGCATTTTCAGGTTGGGGTTTTTCTTAAGAGATTCTTCGAAGAGACGTTTCTGTCGGGCGTTCAAGCGTCGGGTCCTTTAACGAATACTACTGGGTTGGTCAGGCGGTGACAGGCGCGGCGGCTGCGGCTGCCTTGGGTTTACGCGCCCGTGACGCACGCTTCTCTGCCGGAGGTTGGCGATCACTCTTTTTGAGAGAGCCAATTGCGAGCGATGTCACAAACTTCTTTTCGCCGTGATCGTCAAACTTGATGACAATCCGCTCATCGCTGTGCGAAAGTACCGTACCTAAACCAAATTTTTGATGCTCAACCTGAGCACCCTGGTTAAAATTGGCCATGTTAATGTGGAATGACTCCTAGTGTGTGAAGCCGAACTTGCACGACATGCCGACTCGTAATGGCAAGAGTGCGCACAGGCTTCACTAATTATAGTAACATAGTCGGTTTTTAGCCTATGTACGGGGCGTGACGCATGGACGACATCGCTGTCGGACACGTGTTTCGCCGACTGACCGTGACGAAACGATTTCCGTCTGGAAACCGGTGCGCAGCCTTTGCGGATTACCCCGCGACAGGGGACATAACACCCAATCCCATCAAGAACCACGCGGAGCATTGCGGTATCGAAAGGCAGCAGCATTCGTTTATCGGTGCCGGTTTCGGCGGAGACCGATTTCGACGACCGCGGACATGCGCTCTGAACTTCGGCGCTCGATCATTTTCGCTTCCACGCTTTGTGAGCATCGCCGGGGGGGACCAACTCCAGCCGCCGTGTTAGCCGATGCATTGGATGCCGTCGCCAGTGCGGAAACCCGCCGCGGCGCACCACGCGCACTGGCCGAATCGGGGGCAATTGGCCGGTCTTCGCAGCTCTTGCGCATTCGTCATTTTAGCCATATGTGAATTACATACATGCTGATTGGCGGTGAGGCAATAGCATTTGCAAAGTTAACTGCTCGCCGGGGATAATCGAAGAATTCGCTGGTGGCCGCTGTCCAACTGTTCGTCGTCCATCATGCACCGGAGTCCTGACGGTAATGGTCTTAGAGCAAATACGCGCCTGGCTGGCTGATCAAGGCGTACGGTTCCGCGAAGTTCACCATCCGCCCGCCCGAACATCGGAAGAATCCGCCCTGGCGCGTGGTGAGGAATTGCGTATCGGCGGGAAGGCCCTTCTGATCAAAGTGGACAGCGCGTTTCGCCTGTTCATTCTCAGCGCGGACCGAAAACTCGATTCCGCCGCCATCAAACAGCATTTCGGCGCGAAGAAGACCCGCTTCGCTACGCCGGAGGAGCTAATGGAACTCACAGGGCTTGTGCCAGGGTCGGTGCCACCGTTCGGAGAACCCATACTTCCCTTCCCCCTTTACGTGGATCCCTCAGTGCTGGAGAACGAACGCATCGCGTTCAATGCCGGTTCGCTGACCGATTCCGTAATCATGGCCGTGAGCGATTATCGCCGGCTGGCAAAGCCGGAGATCGTTCAGTTCGCTTTGGCTGTGTAGTGATTAACGCTTCAGCGGATCTTCAATCCAGGGCGGCGTCGCATTAATAAGCCCCGCCAGTTCCGGTTCCTTCTCCGCCACGCGCGCCTTCATCTCCCATGCAATCTCCCGATAACTGAAATGCCCTTTCACCCCGCTCCGAACGCGGGATATATATTCGACCTCCGCGAAATCCATCTTGAACAGAAATCGCGACCGCGCCCCAAACGGCATCAGGTATTGCCGCGCGGGATCCGGTAATTCCGCCATGGATCGCAGCGCGTTTTTCATTGCATCGCTGAAGATGCTTTCCGCCCCGGAACCCTCCATCACCTTCGGCACATCGAACCCGTGCCCGCCCGTATAGCGCTGCCGGTATTGGTGGCAGCGGCGGTGCCGATGCATATCCCGGTACGCGCCAATATCGATCAGCATGTCGAAGCAGTATTGGCCGCCGCGAAATCCGCGCAACAGATCGTCCCGGGTCCCGCGCGACCGACACGCCGTATCGAGAACCTCCATCCTGCGCGCCGTATTCCACCCGCTGACCGTTTCGTAAAGCGACCCGAACGAAACATTGCAAACCGGATAAAGCAACGTCGCGGCAATCTCGCTCAACGTATCCGATGGACGAAGAAGTTCAACCCGGCGCGCTTCCGAACCGGAAACAGTCAAATTCTGCGCTGCCCACAAGCTGAGATCGGCATGCGATTGCCGCAGGTAATCGTCCGGGTCGGCATGACGCGCCAATGTCGGCGCGAGGGGTTCATCGTTACCCGCATCCCAAACACACCCGGGCGTCTCCGCACAGGCCTCGGCCACCTCCAGCCCCAACTCCCTCACCTCGGCGAATTCAGAAACCCGCAAACGCCGGATCTGCTTCTCCAGCGTCCGAATGCTCGTGACCTGACCCACATTCGTTGGAACGCCCCAAAACAACAGGTACCGTGCAACATCGAATGCGCGCGCCGCAATGTTGCGATCGTACGCTTCCGGTTTCATCGCCTCCGGGCAAGGAAGCCGTTCCCGCAAACACGCGTCCATTAGCGTGTGGACTTCCTTATATGCAGCCAGCAATGTATCGCCGGCTGCGCCATACTTCGCGGCATCCGCCTCACTCAGATCAGGCGGAGTAATGAACCCGCCCTTAGAAAAATCCTGATACCGCGAGGACTTCGCCTGGCCGTCCCAAAGTACTTCATCTTCGATTTCGCTCGCAGCCAGCTCGCTGACACCTTCAAAACACAGAACCGTGTGCCCCAAATCGGCTATCGACTGGTGCCCATACTGGAAGTAGTAGCTTTCCAGAAACTGCTGGGTATTATGCGATCGCACCCAGTCGATGGATTGCCGAATGGAATCGGCCGAACGGCTGTACCGCGCCAGCGCATACGCGCTCTTCTCCGGCGGCATCGGGGCGACTGTAATAACGCGTTTTGCCAAACGGCTATCATAACGGGTTGAAACTCACCTTGTTGAAATTGAAGATCCGCAGGCTTCACGAAAAGGCTCTGGTTCCGCGGTACGCCCATGGCCCCGAAGAAGACGCCGGCATGGACCTGCACGCGGTCGAAGCGGCTATCATCGCGCCTGGCGAAACAAAGCTTGTTCCGACTGGTCTCGCCATCGAATTGCCTTCCGGCTACGAAGCTCAGATCCGGCCCCGCAGCGGACTCGCGCTAAAACACGGGATCACCCTGCCGAACAGTCCGGCCACAGTGGACCCCGGTTATCGCGGCGAGATTAAAGTTATTTTGCACAACTTCGGAAAATCGCCTTTCAATATAGAGCCCGCGGACCGCATCGCGCAGATGGTGATTTGTCGGTATGAGGCGGTTGAGTGGGAAGAAGGGGATCTGGCCGATTCTCAACGCGGCCAGGGCGGCTTCGGGTCATCTGGCCGATGAACACATCGAAACGATAAAGTCCAATTTACAAATTCTTACGATACCCATTGCATTCGGCGTACGACCGGAGTAGTGTAAGCGATTGTAAAGCGGTTTTTCATAGGGGGAAACATGCCGGCAATCAAAACGCTCACGAGTTCAACCATTTTGGCTTCGTTTTTTCTTCTCGGGTCAGGCATTGCAACAGCCGATACCGCCGCGGGAGTGAAGGCTCTTGAAAGCAAGAACTACGCGACCGCTTACAAAGAGCTAACCGCCGCCGCCGACCAGGGCGACGCGGTCGCACTCGCAAATCTCGGCATAATGTACGCCAGAGGCCTCGGAATTTCTCGCGACGTGCCTCAGGCTGTGGAACTGTGGCAAGCGGCCGCGGCCAGGGGCAACGGGCCGGCGGCATTTTATCTGGGCCTGATCTACGTAAAGGGTTGGGGCGTTCAGCAGAACTACGCGGAAGCCTCTCACTGGCTGGAAATGGCCGCCGCTCAGGGCGACGGTCGCGCCCAAAGCGCAATTGGCCGGCTTTACGAAGACGGCTACGGAGTGCAGCAGGACTATAAGGCCGCCGCGAACTACTTCGCAATGGCGGCCGACCACGGAATGGCGCGCGCACAGTTCAATCTGGCTCAGCTGACCGAAAAAGGCAGAGGCGTCAAGCGCGACGAGGCGGGTGCGTTCGTTTTGTATAAAAAAGCCGCCGACCAGGGATACGCGCCCGCTCAGGAACGCGTGGGCGCCATGTACGCCGCGGGAACAGGCGTAGCGGCCGACCCCGCCCAGGCACTCTTCTGGTCAACGTTGGCCGCTAAACAGAACGAAAAGAACGCCGAGCGCCGGCTCGCCGCTCTCACGTCGCGGCTCTCCACAGATGAAGCGACCCGCATAAAGCAGTCGGCATCGGCCTGGAAACCGGTTCTGGCTGTGAAATAGAACGTACGCCCTACGTTTTTTGCACGATCCAGGTCGTCATGGAACGCTGGTTCTGCACAACCGTGGTCTTAATCGGATCCAGAAGTTTTCCGCCTAACTGGTGGGTGACACTCATGAGCATCGGTTCATCCACCAGGTACCGGTCAGATCCGTCAGGCAAGCGAAACCGCCGGCCATGTATTGGCTGAATCAGCTGCTCTGTCCCAATGGATGAAGCCAGTCTGCAGAAGAACACTCCACCCGGCGCGAGCATGCGCCAACTGCCATGCAGCATTGCGTCAAACTGCCGATCATCCAGCGCGAAGTGAAGCACGGCGCTGCTGATAACAAAATCGGCCGAAGCTCCAGGAAACGAGATCGATTCCAGCGCTTCACATCGGAACTGGGCAGCAGCGCCGATCGATGCGGCCAGTTCGATCGCAGCCCGCACGGCGCGCGGGTCGGCGTCTACACCGCTCACTCTGAATCCCTCGCGAAGAAAGTAAGCCAAATTGCGGCCATACCCGCACCCCGCATCGAAGATTCGCATTCCGGGCGTAACCCTCCCGCGCAACAACTGGTCAAAGAGGTAAATGTCGATCTGTCCAAACTGCCTGTCGAGCGACGTCATTCTGAGTTATACGGTATCGTACTAACGAGAGATGCCCGATTTGAAACGCATCCTGATAGTGGATGACGACCCTGACGTACACGGCCTGCTGAAACTCGCGCTCAACGCTAAAGACCGGGAACTTCACAGCGCTTTCGATGGTGTTGAAGGCTTGCGGCGTGTTGAGCAGGAAACATGGGACCTCGTGCTCACAGACGTTCTGATGCCCCGCATGGATGGTCTTCAGTTGCTGGAGAAAATCCATCGCCTTAGACCGGCCGTTCGCGTGGTCATGATGACCATGGCGAGCACCGCGGAGAACATTGTCAGCGGCCTGAAAGAGAACGCGTTCGCCTGGCTCGCCAAGCCATTCACGCTCGAGATGGTGCGCGACATCGTTGAGAAGGCGCTCGACGGCGAGCATTCGCAGGACGACATTACCGTGATCTCGGCAAGCCCGCGATGGCTCGGCCTCAAACTCCGGTGCAAAATGGAAACCGCGGCGCGCATCCTCCAGTTTCTGCGCGAGATGGACGAGGGTCTGCCTCCGCACGAGCGGGAGAATGTCGCCACCGCCTTCCGTGAAATTCTTCTGAATGCCATTGAGCATGGCGGCGGTAATGACCCGAACAAGAGCGTCATCATCACGTACGTCCGCGCCGAGCGTGCTCTGCTTTATTACGTGCGAGACCCTGGACAGGGTTTTTCATTCGGAAAACTGAAGCATGCCGCGGTTTCGAATTCGGCCGACGCGCCCATGGAGCACATCGAAACGCGAATGGAACTCGGGCTGCGGCCCGGCGGCTTTGGAATCCTGATGACGCGTTCTCTGGTGGACGACTTGATCTATAACGAATCCGGCAACGAAGTCCTGCTGATCAAGTATTTGAAGTAATACCGCCGGCGTTCCCTCACAAACGGAATCCAGCGCTGCTTCAACTCACTCGGCCACGCGCTGGCAGTGATGAATCATACGAATAGCGTGCTACGTTGTATGCGAATCGTGATGAGCTTCACGCTGGCGCTTGGACAAGCCTGAACAGGCTTGCGCAGTATATAGGGAGTGGTATGTCGCTGAATAACGCCGGGACCAAGCCTCCATTTCGTCAGTTGGTCCCGGCTCAGCAAAACAGAAGATCGCCCGCCGCCTCACCTGCGTCTTCGCAGCCTGCGTCTTCGGAGCCGGAAAGTAAACTGTTGATTACCGCGCCCAAAACCATAAAGCTGTCGTAATCGGTCGGCTTAGTGAAGAAATATTCCACCTGACCGGCGACTTCTCCGATCGCGCGTGACGACGAGATCATCGCAACCGGAATTTTTCCGCATACAGAACTGCCGCGCAGGTGCCACAGGACCTCAATGCCTGGGTTCCCACAAAGTCTGTTAGCGGGTTCGCCGCTCCGCCCTGCTTGTGAATCTGCGTACAGGATGCTTTAGCACAACCGCCCCGGTTTCGATTCCTTCGAAATGAGCTTTTAATCGCTACACTGGCGGAATGAGTTCTCCGGACCCATTTACAGAGCTAAAGAACCGTCAGCGGGAGATGTGGGCTTCATTTGCGCCCGCCGCAATGTTCACGGTTCCTGTCGCAGGCCACTTAGTGAAATTTGCGGGCATCGCTTCCGGTGAAAGCGTGCTGGATGTTGCAACCGGCACAGGGGTAGTGGCGATCACCGCGGCATTGGCAGGCGCGAATGTCACTGGCCTGGATCTTACTCCTAAACTTCTCGAGCAGGCGCGTGAGAATGCGCTCATCGCCAAAACGGAGCAGATCGTTTGGACGGAAGGGGACGCCGAAAGCCTGCCCTATCCGGATGCATCTTTCGATGTTGTCCTTAGCCAATTCGGTCACATCTTCGCGCCGCGTCCCGAGCTCGCCGTCGCTGAGATGCGGCGTGTGCTGAAACCCGGCGGGCGGGTGGCGTTTGCCACCTGGCCGCCTGAACATTTCATCGGTCGTTTTTTCGCCATGGTGAGCCGCCACCTGCCACCCCCGCCGCCCGGCGTTGCCCCGCCCCCACAGTGGGGAAACCCGACGATAGTCGCCGACCGGCTCGCCCTGGGCTTCGGCACGCCCTTTTTCGGTCGTGGCGTAATGACCATGCCGGCGTTGAGTGTCGGGCACCTTCGGTCTCTTCTGGAAAGGTCGGTAGGTCCATTGCAGAAGCTGGTGGAGAGCCTCGCCGCGAATCCCGCGAAACTGGCGGAAGTTCGAGCCGAATTCGATGCCCTGGCGTTCCCATACATTGAGAGCAACGTGATTCATCAGGACTACCTGCTGACTCGCGCAAAAGCCAAATAGCGGCAAGACAGCGCCCCCGGCCCGGCAGAGTCCAGCGCAAGGCCGGTCCGGATGGACCCGCTCGCTGCCGCTATGATCTTACATATGACGTTTTCCCCGCGCTTACCGGCGCTCTCATTCATTGCTATTGCCGCTTTCGCTCAGTCTTCGCCTACCGGAATCGATTTGGGCGCCATCGACAGGACGATAAATCCATGCAATGACTTCTACCGTTACGCATGCGGCACATGGATGAAGAACAATCCCATTCCCGGCGATCAGTCGCGGTGGGGCCGGTTCGATGAATTGGCCGAACGGAACCGCCAGACCCTGCGGGCAATTCTGGAAAAAGCCGCCCTCGAAAACACCCGGCGCAGCCCTGTGGAACATCAGCGAAGCCCTGTCGAACAAAAGATTGGTGACGAGTATGCATCGTGCATGGACACCAAAGATCTCGACGCCAAAGGCGTAGCGCCGATTCAGCCGGAAATGGACCGAATCGCCGCACTCCCGGATAAGAAGAGCCTCGCAGCTGAAGTGGCACGGCTTAACGGGCAAGGCGTCAGGCCGCTTTTCCGGCTCATTTCAGCGCAGGACTCGAAGGATGCCACAAAGACGATCGCACAGATTACTCAGGGTGGCTTGACCCTGCCCGATCGGGATTACTACCTGAAAGCCGACGCCAGGTCGGTTGAAATTCGCGACAAGTTCGTGGCGCACATCCGGAAGATGTTCGAGTTGGCGGGACATACCTCTGCCAACGCGAGCGCCGAAGCGAAAGCGATTCTGGCGTTCGAGACCGAGTTGGCGAAAGTTTCGGCCGACCGGGTCTCCATGCGGGACCCGCGGAAGCGATATAACCCCACAACCGTTGCCGCTCTCGAAGCGCTCGCGCCCGCGTTCGACTGGAAGGAGTTTCTGCGGGACGACGGCGTTACCGTCGATGCCCTCAATGTAAGCGTGCCTGGATTCATCAACGGCCTGAATCAGGCAATCGCCTCAACAGACCTGTCCGATTTGAAGACATACCTTGCCTGGGCCTTGCTGAACAATTCCGCGCCACTGCTGACAACCGCGCTGGCCGCGGAAGATTTCGACTTCTCCCAAAAGACGTTGCTCGGGGTGCGGGAACAGGCTCCGCGCTGGAAGACTTGCGTTCAGCTGGTGGACCGGCAACTAGGCGAGGCGCTTGGTCAAAAGTACGTGGAGCAGGCGTTCGGCAAATCCGGTAAAGATCGAACCCTGCGGATGGTAGCTGAGATCGAAGCCGCCATGGCTAAGGATATTCAATCGCTTACCTGGATGAGCGACGCCACCAAACAGCAGGCGCTGGCAAAACTGAACGCGGTTGCGAACAAGATCGGTTATCCGGAAACGTGGCGCGATTATTCAGCGGTGAAGATCGTGCGGGGCGATCTGGTGGGGAACAGCGAGCGCGCCTCCGCATTCGATTTGCGCCGCGATTTGAACCGCATTGGCAAGCCTGTCGACAAGGCCGAGTGGAGCATGACGCCGCCCACAGTGAACGCATATTACAGCCCGCAGATGAATAACATCAACTTTCCGGCTGGTATTCTGCAACCGCCGTTCTATTTCAGCGACGGCGATGAAGCCGCAAATTACGGCGCCATCGGCGCGGTGGTCGGCCATGAACTGACCCACGGTTTCGATGATCAGGGAAGGCAGTTCGACGGCGCGGGAAATCTTAGGGAGTGGTGGACGCCGGACGATGCAAAGAGCTTCAAAGAACGCGCCGATTGCCTGGTGAACGAATACGGCGGCTTCGTGGCGTCGGGCGACGTGAAGCTGAATGGACAGCTGACCCTGGGTGAGAACGGCGCCGATAATGGCGGACTCCGTCTCGCCTATATGGCGCTGATGGATAGCCTTGCGAAACACACCTTGTCCGACATGGGCGGTTACACGCCGGAACAGCGCTTCTTCCTCGCCTATGGGCAGGTGTGGTGCCAAAATATCCGGCCGGAGGCGGCGCGTCAGCGCGCGCTGACTGACCCGCACTCGCTGGGCGAGTATCGCGTGAATGGCGTTCTGCAAAACATGCCGGAGTTTCAGAAGGCATTCGGATGCAAAACCGGGCAGGCGATGGTGAGCCCGAATTCGTGCAGGATTTGGTAAAGAAATGAAGAGATCTTGTTTGCTGGTATTTTTAATTTTATTTGCGCAAACTGCTGTTGCGCAGAGCCCCGCCAAAGACTGGGTCGCGCGAAGCAATGAGAATGCGCAAATTCTGATTCAGTTAGGCGCGAAGTATGGGCCGGAGGGCGCTTCGTCCCAGGGGGTTCCGGGCCTCGACGAGTTGATCAGCAGTTTCTCATTGGACGAGACTCAGAGACTGCGGGCCGATACGGTCAAGGCGCAGGATAAGTTAAAGGCCAATCTTGCCGCGGAAAAGGACCCACTGGTGAAGCAGGATCTCGAAATCCTGATTGGCGTCACCGAGCGGCAACTGCGCGGGATCGATGCGAACCAGAAGACGTTTTTGCCTTATGGTTCGGTGGCAGGCCTCATTTTCTTTGGTGAGAAGAGTCTGCTGGACGATCAGGTGAAGCCCGAACGGCGGCCCGCGGCGCTGGTTCGTTTGCGGAAGTACACCGGTATCGAGCCCGGCTTCACGCCTGTTACCAGGCAGGCCGAAGCGCGCTTCCTCGAGAAGGCGAATGTTCCTGGTTTGCTCGGCCCGTCGAAACAGGAGGTCGAGAAAGACCTGCAAAATACCGCGACGTATGTCAACGGAATTGGGCTGCTGTTTGAAAAGTACAACATTAAGGGCTATCAGGAACCGCTTGCGAAGCTTCGCGAGGAGTTGACCGAATACGACGACTTTGTGCGCCGCGAGGTGCTGCCGAAGGCGCGCACCGATTTCCGGTTGCCTCCCGCGATCTATCGGACTGCTTTGGATAATTACGGCGTCGACTATACGCCGGAGGAACTGACGCGTCTGGCCCATGCGGCTTTTACCGATTTCCAGAATCAGATGCGGCAGGTCGCGGTTCGCGTGGCGAAAGCCCGAAATTTGCCCGCGTCGGATTACAGAAGCGTGATCAGGGAACTGAAGAAAGAGCAGTTTTCCGGAAACGAGATTCTGCCGAAGTACGAGGCCACGCTGAAGCAGATTGAAGACATCATTCGCCAGAATCATTTGCTCACCCTGCCGGAAAGGCCGGCGATTATTGTGATCGCCAGCGCGGCGGAGACGGCACAACAGCCGGCGCCGCATATGCAGCCGCCACCGCTGCTGAACAACCATGGCGAACGCGGCAAGTTTGTGCTGCCGCTCGATCTGAAAGGCACGGGCGGCGCGGAACTGAAGTATGACGACTTCACTTTTGCGGCGGCGGCGTGGACTTTGACCGCCCACGAAGCGCGCCCCGGCCATGAGCTGCAGTTTGATTCCATGGTGGAACACGGTGTCTCGCTGGCCCGCGCGGTCTATGCTTTCAACAGCACGAATGTCGAAGGCTGGGGGCTTTATTCCGAATGGTTCATGCTGCCCTATATGCCCGATGACGGCAAGCTGATTTCATTGCAACTGCGACTGCTGCGCGCGGCGCGGGCGTTTCTCGATCCGGAACTGCAGGCGGGAAAAATCACGCCGGAACAGGCCATGAAGGTCCTCGAAGATGACGTTGTGTGTTCAAAAGCCTTCGCAACGGAAGAAGTGGACCGGTTTACTTTCCGGTCACCCGGTCAGGCCGTTTCATACTTCGACGGATACACGCGAATCCTGGCTATCCGGCAGGATGCGGAGAAGGCGCTCGGGCCAAAGTTCGACGTGGGCAAGTTCCACGATTTCATGTTGAGCCAGGGGCTGCTGCCACCAGCATTGATGAGGAAGGCCGTAATGGAAGACTTCGTAGCAAAACAGTAACAGGTATTTGGATATTTTCCAGCCGCAAAACAGGGCGGGCAAGCCTGCCCGTCTACTGCCCTTTCCGATTCCCGTTCAGCCTCCCCCGCCGCCGCGAGGCCGTCCTTGCGCCCTGCCCTCTGTGAGCTGCGATGCCTGCTCAAGCCGATGTTCGGGAAGCAAGTTCTTCGCAGCAAAACGGCAATAGGTATTTGGATATTTTCCAGCCGCAAAACAGGGCGGGCGAGCCTGCCCGGCTACTGCCCTTCCGATTCCCGTTCAGCCTCCTCCGCCGCCGCGGGGCCGGCGTTGCGCGCTTCCTCTATGAGCTGCGATGCCTGCTCAAGCTGATGTTCGGGAACATGAACCTGGAAATCGAGATTAGGAAGCATGTGCGGCCCCACCAGCATGGTGGGAATGTTGTTGCTCTCGAGAATTCCCTTAATCGTGAGGGCTTCCATTTCGGCGTCGTGATTGGATGAACTGAAGACCGGGACAAATGCTTCTTCGTTTTCCCGGCCCACAGTCGGATCTTGACCTGTCATGACTTCCACAATACTCCGTCGGGTGATCTCCACTAGAATAAAGGCGTATGGACGACAACAACGGCAGCACAGTGGGATGGTTTTTGGCGGGAGTGGCGGTGGGCGCCGCGGCGGCGCTTCTCTACGCCCCTCAATCAGGCAAGGAAACGCGACAGTATCTCGGCAAAACTACACAAGACGGCCGGGATGCAATGGAAGCCAGCGGCAAGGAACTCATGGAGCGCGGCAAGGATCTCTATGAACGCGGCAAAAAGATTGCCGACGATGCGGCGGAGTTGTTCGAACGCGGCAAGAAGCTGGTGCAGGGCTGATTGGCGTCGATCGAAATCGGTGATTTTCGGGTTACGCTGGTGCGCGCCGCGTCCTATTGGTGGGACGGGGGTACGTTCTTCGGCGTGGTTCCGAAGACACTTTGGTCTAAGACCCAGCCGTGCGATGAACTGAACCTGATTGAAGCCGGGTTCAACTGTTTTGTAGTGGAAGACGCGGCGAACCGGATCCTGATCGAGACGGGCGGAGGTGTGCGCCACGACGCGCGCGCCTGCGAGCGCATGCGACTGCCGCGGCCGCCAGGGATTCGCGAAGTACTTTCGGCGCACGGGTTCGAGCCCTCCTCGTTCGACCTGGTGATTAACACGCATCTGCATTGGGATCACGCGGGCGGCAATACGGTGGATGAGAACGGACAAGTGCTTCCCGCCATCCCGAATGCCCGCTATGTTACGCAGCGGGGTGAACTGGAACACGCGAGGGAGCGGCATCCGCGGGATTCAGTGAGTTACCGGCAGGTGAACTACGAGCCGCTGGTGGAATCCGGCCAGATGTATTTGCTGGATGGCGACAGCGAAATTCTGCCGGGCCTGGAAGTGCAGGTCGTGCCCGGCCACAACCGCTCGATGATGATTGTCGTGCTGCGTTCAAAGGGGGGGACATGGTGCCATTTCGCAGATCTGGTGCAGTTTGCCGCCAACGTTACGCCGACCTGGGTATCGGGATTCGACCTGTTTCCGCTGGAAGGAATCGACAACAAGACAAGGCTGTTGGGCCAGGCCGCGGCGGAAAACTGGTGGGTCAGTTTCGGCCATGATCCTGCATGTGGATTTGCCAAAGTTGAAGTGAAGGAGGGGAAATGGAGGGTATCCGAGAGGCTTTGAGCAAGTTCCGGAACGAGCCATATACGGATTTCATGGTCGCCGAAAATCGCGCGAAGATGGATGCCGCTTTGGACAGAGTACGGGAAATGCTGGGTCGCGAGTACGATCTGTTGCTGGCGGGTAAGCGTGTTCGAACCGACGAGAAGCTTCGGTCTGTGAATCCCGCGCGGCCTTCGGAACTGGTCGGCATCGTCCAAAAAGCGACCGTGGACCAGGCCCAAAACGCGGTCGAATCTCTGTTTGCCAATTTCCCTGAATGGAGCCGGACCCCACCCGAAGAGCGCGTCCGAATGGCGCTTCGCTTAGCCGCCATTATTCGTGAGCGGAAGTACGAGTTCAACGCGTGGCTGATTTTTGAAGCGGGCAAGACGTGGCCGGAAGCGGAGGCGGAAGTCGCCGAGGCAATCGACTTTTGCGAGTATTATGCCCGCGAAATGGCTCGTTTGGCGGGACCGCGGGATGTGGTGCAATTGCCTGGTGAACGCGATGAGATGCGCTACTTGCCGCTTGGCGTTGGCGTGGTGATACCGCCATGGAATTTCGCGCTGGCGATTCTTTGCGGCATGACCGTTGCGGCGCTGGTATCGGGAAACGCCGTGGTAATCAAGCCATCAAGCGAAACGCCCGTGATTGCCGCCATCTTCGCCGAGGCGCTTCTCGAAGCCGGTTTTCCCCCGGAGGCGTTCAGTTTCGTGACCGGCAGCGGGGCGAAGATTGGAGACGCCCTGGTGGCGCATCCGAAGACTCGCTTCGTTTCGTTTACGGGTTCGCGTGAAGTGGGGCTGCATATCAATGAACTCGCGGCGAAGGCGCAGCCCGGTCAAATCTGGATCAAGCGGGTAGTGGCGGAGATGGGCGGCAAGGACGCCATCGTGGTGGATGCCAACTGCGATCTGGAAGCGGCTGTGGAAGGCGTGGCCGTATCGGCTTTTGGATATCAGGGCCAGAAGTGTTCCGCGTGCTCACGGGCGATTGTACATAGTGCCGTTTACGACACGTTCCTCGAGAAGCTCAAAGCACGCACGGAGCAGATTCGTGTGGGCGCCCCGGACGATCCCTCGTTCTACATGGGTCCGGTGATTAGCGCGGGGGCGAAGAAGACCATCCTTTCCTACATCGACGTTGGCAAAAGCGAAGGGCGTTTGTTGACCGGGGGAACAGAACCTGACGGAGCGGGCTATTACATCGCGCCGACCGTGATTGCGGACGTGGATTCCAAATCGCGGGTCTTCCAGGAAGAGATCTTCGGACCGGTTCTAGCGGTGGCGAAGGCTGACGATTTCGATGCCGCGCTGGCGATGGCCAACGATTCCGTTTACGGTCTGACCGGCGCGATCTATTCGAATGACGCGGAGCATGTGCGGCGCGCGCGCGAGGAGTTCTTTGTGGGAAATATGTATATCAACCGGAAATGCACGGGAGCCATGGTGGGCGCCCATCCGTTCGGGGGCTTCAATATGTCCGGGACGGATTCAAAGGCGGGCGGACCGGATTATTTACTGCTGTTCCTGCAGGCGAAATCGATCGCGGAGAAGATTTAGAACGGCGTGGCGCACTCGGCGTGCGCCACGCGCTTTTCTGTCGTTAGCCTTTCATATATGCGGGCTTCAGGAACTTATTCGCTTCCTGATTGTTGGTGAAACGGCCTTTCACGGCATCCCATTCCAGCTTCCCTTCCACCCGCAGGGCAATCACGCCAAGCAGCATCCATTCCACAAACGGCACGGCCACATTGAAGTTCGAGCACGAAGGGTCTCCGCCTTTGCAGGAACGGATCCAATCGCGGTAGTGGCCCGGCGATCTGGTGAGCAAGGGCTCAGGGAATTTGTAATCCTGCATTTTCTCCGCAGCCGGTATCAAACGAGTGTTCTCGCCATAGGTGCCGGTAGTGATCATGCCCTTATCGCCGACGAAAACACTTCCGTTCGGACCGGAAAGACGCGCTTCCGGAGATCGTGCTTCCTGGAATCGATCCCACGTGAACACGCTGCCCACAAAGCCCGTGCGAGGCGGGGCCGGAGGACGCGGCGCGCCCTGAACGCGCGGCTTCGAGGGAAGATCGCCCAATAACTCACCCGCCGGGACTCCCTCAATCTGAGGAGCTTCCTTCAAACCGTCATGCCAGAAAATCTTCACCGGAGGCATGTTGCCGCGCGCCGGAAAATCGTAGCGAATAACCGACTTTTTCGGAAACATGAAACTGCTGGCGCCTTCCTTCGAGACGCATTCCACGCTGCTGGGCGCCCCCAGGCGCAGCGCCATGTTCGGCGCACCCAAAATGTGGCAAGCCATGTCGCCAAGGGCGCCGCAGCCGAAATCGAAGAAGCCTCGCCAGTTGAAAGGCTGATAGAAGTTGCCATACTGATTCGGATATCCCGCCCCGCCCGATGTGTAAGGCCGCTTTGCCGCGTTACCAAGCCACAGATCCCAATCGAGCGTCGCGGGCACGGCATCGGGCGCGGGGATTTCTGTAAGCCCCTGAGGCCACCACGGGCGATCCGTCCAGGCATGTACTTCAGAGACATTGCCGATCTCACCAGCCCACACCATCTCTGCCGCCTGGCGGGTGCCTTCGTTCGAGTAGCCCTGATTGCCCATCTGCGTGGCGACTTTGTATTTATTCGCCGCATCGAGCATCATGCGGGCTTCCACCACAGTGCGCACCAGCGGCTTCTGCACGTAGACGTGCTTGCCGCGCTCCATACAGGCGATGGCGGCAGTGGCATGCATGAAGTCGGGAATCGTGACGATCACGGCATCGATATCTTTGCCCTGAGCGTCCAGCATCTTGCGGAAGTCTTTGAACTTCGGCGCCTTGTCGTATTTCTTATAGGTCTCCGCGGCGCGTTTATCGTCCACATCGCACAGCGCGACAATATTTTCGTGCGAACAGCCCTCGATATCGCTGGCAGCCTTTCCGCCCGATCCAATAGCTGCGATGTTGAGCTTTTCATTCGGCGATTTGTAGCCGGCGGATTTGAGCGTTGCCGCGCTCACGAACCCGCCGCTCGGAATCGCGCCTGCCAGCAACGAGCCGAAAAAGAAATAACGTCTGGAAAGATCGTAGGCCATAGGAATCCCTGTTTTGCGTTTGAGTACCCGCTGAGATTATATCCCCGGATGCCCGGCAGCGGGCGAACACCCACGAGTGGCCGTCGCAGGCTCGGCACAAGATTAAGAAACGGATTACTCCGGGAACGGCATCCTCGTGCAAAATAGGACATTACAGTGGAAGTTCAACTCCCGGAAGACTGGAAGCGAATCGAGGAAATTTTCCTCATTGCCGCCGACCTCATGGGCGTAGCTCGTGAACGCTATCTCGAGTCGGCGTGCGGCGGTGACGCTGCCATTCGCCTTGAAGTAGAGGCCCTGCTGGCCGCTGACAATGGCACAACAGAAATAGCTTCATTGGTTCGTGAGTCCGTGGTTTCCATGGTTTCGGATGTCATCAAATCCGATAGCCCCCTCTCCGTTTCCCCTTCACGTTCGGCCCCGCCCGGCCTGCATACCGGCGCCTCCGGAATGGAAGGCCAGCAGATCGGCGAGTGGAAACTGGTGGAAGAAATCGGGCGCGGCGGCATGGGAACCGTCTATCGCGCAGTTCGCGGCGATGGTGAATTCAGCATTGAAGCCGCCGTAAAGATCTTGAACCGCGGCGTGAGTTCGCAGATTCTGCTCGATCGCTTTAAGCGCGAGCGGCAGATACTTGCGCGGCTGGAACATCCGAATATCGCGCGCCTCCTGGATCGGGGTAAGACCACGTCCGGCTTGCCATATCTGGTGATGGAGTTTGTCCCGGGCCTGGCGCTGACGCGGTATTGCGACGAGCACCAGTTGACCGTCCGTCAGAGGCTCTCGCTCTTCCGAAAAGTGTGCGATGCGGTGTCGTGCGCGCACCGAAACCTCGTGATTCACCGCGATCTGAAGCCGGACAACATTCTTGTCACGGAGGACGGCACCCCCAAACTGCTTGACTTCGGGATCGCGAAATTACTCGAGCCCGGCACCGGCGACAGCGGCGAACTCACCATGACCGCCGAGCGCGTGGGCACGCCATCGTGGTGCAGCCCCGAACAGATTCGCGGCGACCACATCGGCGTCGCGACCGACATCTATTCGCTCGGGGTCGTGCTCTTTCGGCTGCTCACCGGCTACCGCCCGTACCACGCCGATTCGGTGACGTGGGAAAACGCCACGAGCGTAATCTGCGATCGCGAACCATTGCGCGCCAGTGAGGCGGTTGCGGTAAAGCCGAAGAGTCCGGAGGAAGCGGCGGCTGTGGGGCGGCACCGTTCTGTTAATCCGGAAATTCTGCGAAAGCAGCTGACAGGCGATCTGGACAACATTCTTTCGTACGCGCTTCGCAAAGAACCAGACCGGCGGTACCGTTCCGCCGACGAGTTCAGCGATGAATTGCAGCGGTATTTGGACGGCCGAGCGGTGATGGCCGCCGGCGACACCGTTGCCTATCTCGTCGGCAAGTTCATTCGTCGGCACAGACTCGGCGTGGGCATCGCGGCCGTGCTTACCACGTTGTTGGTCCTTTCCACAGTCGACGCCATCTGGCAGGCACGGCGGCTTTCCATTCGCGTGAATGAAGACCGTAAACTTGCGGCGAGCCTGTTATTCGATCTCCACGATAATATTTCGCATTTGCCGGGTTCTCTTCCCGCGAGAGAAGCTCTGCTGCGAAAATCGCTGGACTATCTGAACGGCCTCGCCCGCGACGCCGGGCAGGATCGTGAGACGCGCCGTTCCCTGGCACTTGCCGGAGAGCGATTTGCCACCCTGCTGGGAACTCTCGGGCGCTCCGCCGACTCGCTGAAAACATGGCAAACTGCCAGGGCGATTCGTGAAGCTTTGGCCAATGAGGAACCCTCCGATCTGAAGGCGCAATACGAGTTGGGGAACAGCTATCTGAGCGGCGCGGTGATTACCGGCCGGGTGGGCACGGTGGACCAGATGCAGTCGCTGAACCGCAAAGCTCTCAAGATCGCCGAGATGCTGGTGGCCGTTGCTCCCGGCGTGCGTGACTATCAGGGACTCCAGGCGGACGCGTGGGCGAGCATCTCAAACGGGTTCAATATTTTGGGGAAGCCGGACGAAGCAACCAATGCCCTCCGCAAGGCGTTGCCCATCCGCGAGACCCTGGCGTCCAAAACAACCGATGGCGCCGCACAGAACGATCTGGCGATGGTTCGCTATCACCTGGGTATGATTGAAGCGCAGGCGGATCAGCCAGGGAGCGCGCTTAAAGATCTGGAAGCAGCGCTGCGGCTGCAGTCCATGCAAGCGCCATCGGCGCAATTGTTTTTCGAGATGGCCGGCACGCATCATTTTTTGGGGGTTTCGCTGGGAGCTTTGCGCCGTTATGACGAAGCGCTCGATCATTTCAATCAGGCCATTGCCTTGCGGGAAGACGCGCTTCGCGAAGATGAGCATGACGCGCGTTCACGTTCTCTGCTTGCCGGGAATTATTCGGAGAAGGCACTGGTCTTATTGAATAAGGGGCTGCCCGAAGAAGCGCGGGCGGTGATTCAACATGCCATCGTGCTGCAGCAGCAATTGCTCGCTGTCGATCCGCGAGGGGTGCCCGCGCGAATTTCGATGGCTACTTACCTGAGCCGGGAGGCGAATATTTACGCGGTCAATCATCAGCTGCATGAGGCGGCGGAAGCCTGGCGACGCGCGGTTCGCTTTTATGAGGATCTGAAGCGCGGTGGATTTCTCGGCGCTCCGGATGTCGCAAAGGATTCCGAAACAGCACATGCGGAGGCCGCGAAACTGGCAGGCCAGTAGAGTTCCGCACAAAAAGGGGACAGACGCATTTATTTTATGGTTTCAGGTGTACCGGTTGAGTGAAGGCGCCGTTACCCGCGGAATCCCAGACGGCAAAGCGAACCCACTTCTTTCCGGCTGAATCGAACGGAATGCGAAATTTCTGAGAGCCGAACGGAGCCTTGTCCGTGAGAATAATGACTTGCCTTCCGACCGTATCTCCATCGCCCCAAACCAACTCGGCAAATTCCGGAGGAAAGGTCCATTCCGCTTCGGCAGTGTAGGTGCGCTTCGCGCCTGAGCCCTCCATACCGGAGTTCCGCAGCAATACTTCACCGCTCGTCACAAAGTAATCTCCCGCGCGCATGGTTTCGAGAAGCGAATTCCACCCGTCGTCGAACTTCGGCACCTTGTCCATCCTCACGTAGTTGACGATCAGTTGCGGGAACGTCTCATCGTCCGGATACTTCATGTATGTATCGCCCTCGGCAATCATATATTTCGCATTGCCCCAGTTGTTCATGTCATCAAGCAGTCCCAGGCAGCGCACTTCACACAAGCGCTTTTGCGAGAGATCTGCCGGCAACGATTGATACGATCCGCCAAGAAAACGATCGCTGCGGAAGAAATCCTTTTCCCGCACGGCATCGGGATATCCGGCGGAACCTTTCGTGCGCGGATGAGTCTGCCACACCAGACCGTGCTGTTGATTGAGAAGGTTCAATTCCGTTGCCGCCGTCGCAGTGTGGAAAACCTTGCCGAAAGGGGCCATCTCTTCCTCGAACGGCTGGCCCGCGGGTCCTTTCGCCGGTTCCTTCACATGGCTGAAGAACAGCGGTTTCGGAAACACGAACATGTAATGCCCGCCGAAGTTGGCATCCGGCTCCTCACCGGGAATCAGCAGCATATCCCGGTCTGAGAAGCGCCGGCAGGCATCGAAATACACCTTTTGCTCGTTGAAGCGGATTTTCCCGGTATCCGTTGGATGTGAATCGCTGTGGAAGTCCGCAAGTATCGCCATATTGATGCCCAATGCGCGGAACACCGGCAGCCATGTGGGTTCCTGATCGAGTGTTCCCGCGTCTGTCATCTGTTCGTTCAGGTGGAAATGGAAATGGCTCACCAGAACCTTGTAGCCGGGCAAGGGCTTGTAAACGTCGTCATGAGTGAACGCCATCACCTCGGCCTGAGTGGTGCGGCTGTCCCGCGGGCTTAGATAGAAGTACACCGGCATCCGCTGCATGGTTCCGGGAGGCGCGTTGTAGAGCGCGAAATTGTTGAGGTCGCCGCGAGCTTCGTTTACGCGCCGCGTCCAAACCTCATCGGAGACTCCCCACGGCTTTGCGCCATTCTCGCGATCCGGCTGACGCACTCCAATGGAGAACGACTGTTCGCTGTCCTTTCGGTAATAAACATACCCGAGATTCGTTTCGATTTCGCGCGACCAGAAGAATTTATGCGAGGGCGGCAGAAATGCAAGCGAGCCTCCGTTAGTCTCCAGAATCCCGAGGCGATTCCGGGCCAGCAATCCGACCGGCTGCTGGTTGACTGCTCCGCCGAATCCGTAGTGCTGCCAGCCGCGCGCAGTATCGCGCCAGACTACCTGCGTGTCGTCGGCGATCTTGAATCCTTTCAGCCCCGAAACATATTTGTAAGCGACAGACGGCTCATTCGTACTGGCCATCGCCTCCTGGCGCAAGAGGTTCGTTCCGCGGTAGACGGTGTATTGCAGCGACCCGGAGAAGATGCCGGCATCGAAGCCCGGGAAGACAACCTCGATTCGCGCGCCATCGGTCTTCACCTGGCAACCCGTAGCGTTGTACTTCGCCCAGACTCTGCGAATTTCTTCAGGCTTACGCGGCAAATCAAGATTAGTGCCGGGGCGGCCCGGGACCATGAGCGGGGAATCCCAAAAGGCAAACCATTTCTCCCGCTCGATAACCTCCGGGGTCAATTGTATTTTGAGGTCGCGAAGGGGCGCCATCTGTTGTTCCGAAAGACGCCGGACGCCGCTTGTGATTTCGAACTCCGGGGACAGATTTTGACCAAGCACCGTCCAGGCTCCACCGGCTTTGCGGGCAGCAAGTTCCTGAAGCACTGGCTGCCCGTTTCGAACGATGAACTGAGCCCGTAATTGCTCGCGTCTCTCGCCCTGCCAATTGAGTTCGAGCACGCCTGAGCGAATCTGTGCCGTCAGCCCCTCCTGCGCCTTGTAGGCAGCCATGTCACAGTTCAATTCCTGGCCGAGCGAACTGGCCGCGAGTATTGTTCCGAGCAGGAATACTTTCTTCATGAAGGCTCAGCATATCTCGTTTGAGTGTGCTGCGCGTGTTCCAGTTCATGAGCCACTTGAGCGATCACCGCTTTCCAGTCCCCGCCGGAAGGTTGACGGAACAAACGCGTTGCGGGATACCAGGGAGTGTCGGCGCGATCCAGCATCCAACGCCAATCCGCCGCGAACGGAATCAACAACCACACAGGCGTCCCCAAAGCGCCCGCCAGGTGGGCTGCCATCGTGTCCACCGTAATCAAAAGATCCATGTTGGCGAGGTCGGCGGCGGTGTCGATGATTGCAGGCGAGTGCATCGCTGTGTCCCGTATTCCCCGCTCCGTAGATACACCGCAAAGCTCCGCACGCTCCGGCCCCCTCTGAAAGCTATAGAAATCGCAATCCGTGTTCTCCGTTACAGGCTGCAAATCCCGGAGCCTGGTACAACGTGCCGGATTCCACGCGCTCGATGCCCACAGTAATCCAACCTTTCGGCGACCGCTTTCATTAAGATGTTCCCGACTTCTGGCCACCGCCCTGTCGCACAGGTGAATGTAGGGAACCGCCGACGGAATGCTGCATAGTGAGGTGCGAAAAGCCCGCGGCAACTCCATGACTTCGATCTGCTGATCCCATAACTTCCGGTCGAACCGCGAGTCCCACGTGATCACCTCATCCACACCGGAGACGCGCTGCGCGAGCGACATCATTTCCGGGTGCGTTTCCACAACCACGCGGGCCGCGGTTTGCCTCACCAGCTTGGCGTATCGAAGGAACTGGATGGTATCGCCGTAACCATGCAGGCACCGAATCACTACCTTCTTACCTTCGAACGGCTCTCCATCCCAAAGCTCGTGCGTTCCGCCATTCGCCAGGGCGGAGATTGCATCGCTTTCCCGCCAGGCTTCTTCGAAGTTTCCCAGAAGCATCCAGCATTGCCAGCGATAAGCAGCGCACTTACCGGCCTCACAGCCGAGATATTCGGCACAATAAAACGCCTCAATCGCTGCTTCGGCCCTCCGCTCGGAAAATGCCCGGCAACCGTTGTTGAAGGCACTTTCAGCATTCATAGTAAGAATTCATCCCGGGCCAATCTGGCATGAGGAGAGCCAATGTAACAGCCTGCACCGTTATTACTCAATTGCCTTGCCTTCCGGTAAAAACCTAACGTTACCGCGGGCGGCGGTGTTGTCGAAGTCGTCAAAAACACGTAGGGTAAAGTCCAGAGATGTAAAAGAAGACTTACCACTATGAAGGTACTTATTACAGGTGGCGCCGGATTTATTGGCGCACACGCAGCCAATGAGTTACTCGCCAATGGTTACACGGTAAGAGCACTTGACAGTTTGGTCCCCCAGGTACACGGTCCGGAACGGAAGCGGCCTCCGTATCTGTCGGGCGAAGTAGAACTGATTGTCGCTGATATTCGAAACACAGAAGCGCTCACGCGTGCGCTGAAAGGCGCGGACGCTGTGATCCATCTGGTCTCGCTTGTGGGAGTGGGTCAGAGCATGTATCAGATGGATGAATACACCAGCGTCAATAACCTCGGCACCGCCGCTCTGCTGCAGACGCTGAGTAAGTCCCCGGTGGCGCGCCTTGTGGTGGCTTCCAGTATGAGCATCTACGGCGAAGGGCTCTACGTTGACGAGAAAGGTCATGCGGCCACTCCCGTCGAGCGCACGCTCGAACAACTCAAACTCAGCGATTGGGAGGCCCGCGATGAGCATGGCGCGCGACTTACACCCGCGCCGACGCCGGAAAGCAAATCGCCGTCGCTGGCGTCGGTCTACGCCCTTTCAAAATTCGATCAGGAACGTATGTGTCTCATGGTCGGTCGCGCTTATCACATTCCCGCTGTGGCGCTCCGCTTTTTCAATACCTACGGACCGTTCCAGGCGCTGTCCAACCCATACACAGGCGTGCTGAGTAACTTTGCCGCGCGGGTCCTGAACGGGCGGGCGCCGCTGATATTTGAGGACGGTCTCCAGAAAAGGGACTTCGTCAGCGTCTACGATGTAGCTCGCGCATGCCGGTTAGCGCTTGAGAAACCGGAAGCCGCGGGCCTCGCGATTAACATTTCGAGCGGCCTGCCAATGACCGTCAGCGATGTCGCCACAAGAACAATTCGGGCACTTGGCCGCCCCGACATAGAGCCCGACATCACCGGCAAATATCGAACAGGCGACATTCGTCACTGTTTCGCGGATATTTCGCTCGCCCGGCGCACACTCGGCTGGGAACCCCACGTGCTGTTGGAACAGGGCCTTGAAGATCTCGCGGCTTGGCTTACGGGCCAAACTGCTGTGGATCACGGGGTGGAAGCCCGTGCCGAACTGGCAGCGCGGGGACTGATGGTATGAAACGCGGGGCCCACAAAATTTCGGAGTTTCAAAACAAGGTAGTCGGTCTGGTGGAATGGTTCAGACCCGGCGAATTCGAACGCGTCGAGAGTGTGCTTGAAGACCTCCGCGCCCTTGCCGTAAAAGACCTGCGCGTCGGCGTTTCCTGGGCCGAGTGGAATTCGTCCGAAGGTGACGGTTGGTACGCCTGGTTGCTGCCAACGCTGGCGAAAGAGCTCAACATCGTTCCCACGTTTGTCTACACGCCGCCGTGCCTTGGCGTCGTGCCTAAATTCTCATCGCCGCCTGAAGTGCCAAAGCATTACGCCGATTTCATCGACGTGATGATCACCCGCTTCGGCAGTTACTTCGAGTGGCTGGAACTATGGGATAAACCGGACGAACTTACTCACTGGGATACCCGGCTTGACCCCGATTGGCGGATCTTCAGCGAGATGGTTGGCGGCGCCGCATACTGGGCACGCACGCGCGGCAGGAAGACAGTCCTTCCCGGGGTTTGGCAATCGAACGAGCGTTGGCTCGGGCTGATGAATTCACGCGGTGTACTTCCGTATATCGATGCCATTGGACTGAACGGCTTCGCGAGTTCCGCCGAGGTGCCCCGCCGCGGCTGGCAGGCTGAAGTTGAAGCGGTCCGCGGTGTTCTCAACGGTCTGAATGTGCAACCGCGCCTGTGGATCACGGCGACGGGCTATTCCACGTGGAGGGACGATGAAAAAGCGCAGTCGCGAGCGTTTGTCGATGCCGTGGACGCGCCTGTGGATCGTGTCTATTGGAGAGAACTTCAGGACTACGAACCAGTCGCGATCGATTCGTTCCATTCCGACGAGCGCGAAAAGCATTACGGCCTTAAGCGCGCCGATGGGGCTCCCAAACTGCTTTACAGCGCATGGTCCAAGGGAGGAGTCGCGGGTGTCCGCGAATCCGTTAAGGAGACAGCGGTTCGCCGCACTTCCAACGGCGCGCCCCGCCATGTGCTGATCACAGGCGGCGCGGGCTTCATCGGCACCAATCTCGCCGACCGGTTGCTTTCCTCGGGGCGTCCGGTGCTGATCTACGACGACCTCTCCCGGCCCGGCGTGGAACGTAACGTGGCATGGCTGCGCGAGCGGCACGCCGATTTGGTTCGCGTCGAAATCGCCGATATCCGCGACAGGCAAACGCTGCGCCGCGCCGTGCGCAATGCCGACAGGATCTTCCATTTCGCGGCTCAGGTCGCGGTTACAACCAGCCTTACGGATCCGCTGAGCGATTTCGAAATCAACGTGAGGGGCACGCTGAACCTGCTCGAAGAGGTGCGTTCCCTCGAAACGCCTCCTCCCCTGCTGTTTACTTCAACCAACAAAGTTTACGGGTCATTATCCGATCTCGCGCTCGAGAAGAATGGAACGCGATACCAGCCTCTCGACGCCAGTCTCCGAACCGGTGTGAGTGAAGAGCGGCATCTCGATTTCCATAGCCCCTACGGTTGCTCGAAGGGCGCGGCGGATCAGTATGTGCTCGATTATGCGCGCACTTTTGGAATACCGGCCGTAGTCTTTCGCATGAGCTGCATCTACGGTCTTCATCAGATGGGGACGGAAGATCAGGGTTGGGTCGCACACTTCCTCATTCGGGCAATCAACGGCAAGCCACTGGTGCTTTACGGCGATGGCATGCAGGTTCGCGACATCCTTTTTGTCGATGATTTGGTGGACGCCTTTTTGCTCGCACATGCGAATATCCATACCCTTTCCGGAGAGGCATTCAACATCGGCGGAGGCCTGGGAAACACGCTCAGCCTGCTGGAACTGCTCAATATCATCGAAGCAATACACGGCAAGGAACCGGAATCCAAAGTCGAGCCGTGGCGCTGTGCCGATCAGCGCTATTACGTCTCCGATACGCGGAAGTTTAAATCGGCCACGGGTTGGTCTCCCAAAGTAAACGCGCGGCAAGGCGTGGAGCGGCTTTACCGCTGGCTGCTCGAACAGCAGGGCGCGATCTTGCCGGCGTCGCTCACGGCGGAGAAAGGCGTTTATGCGTTTCTCTCTCATTAACCCGCCGTGGACTTTCGATTCCAGCATCTACTTCGGATGTCGCGATCCGCACCTTCCGCTCGAGTTCGGCTATTCGAAGGTGCTGCTCGAACAGGCTGGCCATGAGGCGGAAATTGTCGACGGGCAATTGGAGGGGCTCAGCAACTCCGGCATTCGGGATCGCATCGAAGCCTTCGAGCCGGATTTCACGGTAATTACCACAGCGCCCAGTTATCTGTTCTGGCGTTGCGCGCCACCGGAACTGCGCGTTCCGTCTGTGGTCGCCGATGCGGTTCGCGATGTCTCCAAAACACTTGTGATCGTGGGGCCCCATGCCTCCACTACACCGCGCGCAACTCTCCGCAAGCTTCAGGCCGACGTGGCTGTGGTGGGCGAATGCGAAGAGATTTTATCCCGCCTCGCGGGGCAGTCGCTAGATAATCGGCGTGACATTTCTTCTGTCGCCTTCCGGGACGGGCCGGATTCAATCGCGGTGCGGGGCGGTCCTTACGCTGCCGATATGGCGGCCCTCCCTGCCCTCCACTGGCCGGCCGCTTCAATCCGGAAACACTCGCACCATCACCATCGTTTCGATGCGAAACCGCAACGCCCGGGCGCTGAGATGGAGACATCGCGCGGCTGCCCGTATCACTGCACGTTCTGCGCGAAAGATAATTTCCGAAACAGCTTCCGCAGGCGGCCACTGAAAACAATCGAAGAGGAATTGGACGGCCTCGTTGCACATGGCGTCGAATACGTGTATTTCATCGACGAGATATTCCTTCCCTATCGGGATGTGCTCGAAATCATTACGTCGCGCCATATCAAATTCGGCGTGCAGACGCGCATCGATCTCTGGAACGAGAAGATGATTCATTTACTCGCCAGGGCCGGTTGCGTATCCATCGAAGCGGGCGTGGAAAGCATTACGGAAGCAGGTCGCGCCAGGCTCGATAAGAAGTGCAAACTTTCCACCGCCGAGATCACTCGCCGGCTGATCGTCGCCAAAGAGTTGGAGGGCATTCCTTTCGTCCAGGCCAATCTGCTCGACTCGATGGACGACAATCCGGGCGAAGTGGAACTCTGGCGCCAGGAATTGCTGCGGCATGGCGTGTGGGCGAACAAGCCGGTGCCTCTGTTTCCTTATCCTGGCTCCCCCGATTATTCGCTGCGTTGGGGCGCCCCCGATGACCGCGCCTGGGAGCGCGCTCACGCATTCTATCTTTCACATTTCGACGAGTTCAGTGACGTGCAGGAAGAGCGGCCCGCGCCTTTGATTCAGTTGGAAGCCGCGCGATGAAAGTGGAACGAGTGCTGATGACGGGTGACACCGTCGGCGGCGTGTGGACGTTCACGCTGGATCTCGCGCGCGGCTTGAGCGAAAAAGGAATAGAAGTGGTGCTGGTCGCATTCGGGGGCAAAGCCTCAGCCAGTCAACTCGCCGAAGCCTCCGCGATTAGGGGCGTGTGCCTCCTCGACAGCGGTTTCAAGCTGGAGTGGATGGACGATCCGTGGGCGGACGTCGAAGCCTCGGGAGGGTGGCTTCTGGAACTGGCGCGCGAGTATTGTCCCCAGGTCGTGCATCTGAATTCCTTCGGGCACGGCGCCTTGCGGTGGCATGCGCCCGTTGTGGTGACAGGCCACTCCTGCGTACTTTCCTGGTGGCGCGCGGTCAAAAACGAGAGGGCGCCGCGTTCATGGGATCGATATCGAACTTTGGTTACAGAAACGCTCCAGAATGCCGATGTGGTGACGGCTCCAACCTCGGCGATGGCGGCGGCTCTCACCGAGCATTACGGAATGGATCCATTCGCCTGCCGGGTGATCCCGAATGGAAGGGACGCCGCGAAATTTCGTTGCGGAGTAAAGGAACCGTTTATTTTCTCGGCGGGCCGGCTTTGGGACCACGCCAAGAACGTACAAACAATTGCGCACATTGCGCCCGAGCTATCCTGGCCGGTATATGTTGCAGGCGAGTCGAACGGCGCGGGGCTGGAGACCTGTCTCAACCTGGGCCATCTCGGCGCCTCTCAGATGGCCGATATGTATGCGCGAGCCGCCATCTACGCCATGCCCGCGCGCTACGAACCGTTCGGACTATCTATCCTGGAAGCCGCGCTCTCCGGCTGCGCGCTCGTCCTGGGCGATATCCCAAGCCTGCGCGAAATCTGGAAAGATTCGGCGCTCTTTGTGCATCCCGAGGATTCCCGCAAGCTCGGCCGCACCCTTCAATCCCTGATCGATAATCCGAATCAACGCGAGTATTTATCCCGACGCGCCTGCGAACGAGCGATCGGCTTCAGTGCCGGCCGCATGTCAGAGGCGTATCTTAAGACCTATCTCAATGCTGTGGCTTTACGGAGCATCCCATGCGTTTCGTGATTTTTGCCCACTCGTTAGTAAGTGACTGGAACCACGGGAATGCGCACTTTCTGCGTGGCATCGCCACCGAACTTGTGCGTCGCGGTAACTTCGTGCGCATCCTCGAACCCTCCGATGGATGGAGCCGCCGAAATCTTATCGCGGAGCACGGCATGGCGGCAATCAAGGATTTCCAAAGCGCCTATCCGCTGATCCACAGCGAGTTGTACGACCCGCATAATCTGGATCCCGAAGTGGTTCTGAAAAATGCCGATATTGTGATCGTGCATGAGTGGAACTCACACGAACTTGTCCGCCGCATAGGCGAACATCACCGTCAGCACCACGGCTACCAGCTTTACTTCCATGACACGCACCACCGCTGCATTACCGCGCCGGATTCCATGGCCGCCTATGACCTGCGCAACTACGACGGCGTTCTGGCCTACGGCAACGTGATCCGTGACATCTATCTGGCAAAAGGCTGGTCGAAGAATGCGTGGACGTGGCACGAGGCGGCCGACACCAATGTCT
>Ga0207695_10001448_pt1 | contig 39707 bp, 33 predicted proteins | sample KBSC54metaG_FD_184354 | JGI IMG/M metagenome (GOLD analysis project Ga0207695, IMG submission 184354) | Corn rhizosphere microbial communities from Kellogg Biological Station, Michigan, USA - KBS C5-4 metaG (SPAdes) (version 2) | ecosystem: Host-associated > Plants > Roots > Rhizosphere > Soil... | reverse complement strand
GCTCATCGATACAGCGATGACGAGCGCAATAAAGAGTTTTAGAGCCGGCTTGGTTAGGCGCATGAGGTAGAATTTCTAGGTGTTGAACGGTGGATGATAGCTTATCGTGCCGGGACTCGGGACTCGGGACCCGTGACTCGAAAGATCGCCAAGCGCAGCAAATACTTACGCGCAGGCTTCACTCATCGACGCCCTTAAGCCAGTCCGCGGAGTTTTTCGCGGATCCCGAGTCCCGAACCCGAGTTCCGCCCCTTATGACCGCAGTTCGCCACGAAGCCATCGTCCCCTTGTCGGCCGCAGGTCGAAGATTCGACCAGGCCTTGGCCGAGATGTTCCCCGATTATTCCCGTTCCCGGCTGACCAGCTGGATCAAGGACGGTGCAGTGACCCTGGACGGCATCAAGGCGCCGCCTCGACAGCTCCTTCGCGGGGGCGAAAAAGTCCTGCTGGAAGCCGTGTTGGCGGTGGAGGTCAACTCCCAACCCGAGGCCATCGACCTGGATATCGTCCACGAGGACGACTACCTGCTGGTGTTGAACAAGCCGGTCGGCCTGGTGGTGCATCCCGGAGCAGGCAATCCCGCCGGTACCGTGCTCAACGCCTTGCTGCATCACGATCCCAAGCTGGCCGAGCTGCCGCGCGGCGGCATCGTGCACCGCCTGGACAAGGACACTTCGGGCCTGATGGTGGTTGCGCGCACCCTGGCGGCCCACACGGGCCTGGTCGACATGCTTTCGCGCCACGAGGTGGAACGGCAGTACGAGGCCATCGTCGTCGGTACGATGGTGGCCGGCGGCACTGTCGACGCCGCGATCGGCCGCCACATGGGCGATCGCCTTCGTCAGGCCGTGCGCGACGAAGAAGACGGCAAGCATGCGGTTACGCACTACCGACTGCGTGAGCGTTTTCGTGCTCATAGCCTGATCCAGTGCAGCCTGGAAACCGGCCGGACCCACCAGATCCGTGTGCATATGGCGCATATCGCCCATCCATTGGTCGGAGACCCGCTTTATGGCGGCGGCCTGAAGCTGCCCAAGGGCGCAACACCCGAGCTGGTGGCAGCGCTGCGCGGCTTCCGCCGGCAGGCCCTGCACGCCGAGCGGCTCGCCTTCGAGCATCCGGTGACACACGAGCCGCTGTCGTTCAGCGCCGAGCGGCCAACTGACCAGCAGGCGTTGATCGATGCCTTGCGCCAGGACCTTGCCGAGCACGGTCACCACGACTACTGATCGGTAGGGCACCTCCGTGCCGGAGCGGGTCGGCTTGTTGTGCGATGCTCCGGTTCTTCCCCTTCACGACAAGCGCCTGTTCCATGACCGACGACGCCTGGCTCTTCCCCGACTGGCCCGCACCACGCATGGTGCATGCCGCCGTTACCACGCGGCAGGGGCCGGGCGTGTCTGCCGCGCCGTTCGATCGCTTCAACCTGGGCTTGCGCAGTGGCGACAGCAGCGACGCCGTGTTCGCCAATCGCAGCGCGTTGCGCGAAGTCCTTGGCCTGCCTGGCGCGCCGCGCTGGTTGCACCAGGTGCACGGCACCGTGGTTGCCGAGCTTGGGCCGTTGCCGGGTGAGCAGGAGCCGCAGGCGGATGCGGCCGTGTCGCATTTGCCAGGGACCGTGCTGGCCATTCTCACCGCGGACTGCCTGCCGGTGCTCTTTTGCAGCGCGGATGGGCGACAGATCGGTGCAGCGCACGCAGGCTGGAAAGGCTTGGCTGCCGGCGTGCTGGAAGCCACCGTCGAACAGATGCAGATCGCGCCGCAGCGTGTGCTTGCCTGGATCGGGCCTTGCGTAGGCAAGGCATCGTACGAAATCGATGCACCGGTACGCGAGGCGTTCGTAACCACGGATGCAGCCACGGATGCCTATTTCGAAGCGACCCGGCCAGGTCATTGGTTGTGCGACATGGCAGGCCTTGCGCGATACCGGTTGCGCAAGGCCGGCGTAGAGCAGATCTATGGTGGTGGCTTTGATACGCGAGCCGATGAGCGATTTTATTCGTACCGACGCGATGGGGCGAAGAGTGGCCGGTTTGCCAGTTTGATCTGGCTGGGTACCTGAGGGGCTGCGGTCACGTCACGGCGGGCCGCGACTGAAGGGAAGCCCTAGAAGCGGAAAGTCGGCCACTTCGTGGCCTGTAAAGAGGAAAGGGTAAAGGGAGAAAGCAAAACGCCGCGAACTACCGCACGTTGGTTCTTCCCCTTTACCCTTTACAGCGCCAAAGGCGCGACTTGACAGGCCACCCAGTGGCCGACTTTTCCAGACTCATATCTTCAGTAGTAGTCCGCGCCAGGTTCTTAGAGCTCTATCAAGCCGCCAGCGCATCCAGAAACGACTTCCTCCACGCAGTGATGTCCTGCTTCTGCAGCACTTCCATCATCGCGTGCCAGCGATTGCGTCGTTCCTTCAATGGCATCTTCAACGCGCGTTCCAGTGCATCGGTCACCTCTTCCGTGTCGGCAGGGTTGACCAGCAGCGCTTGCGTCAGCTCCTCGGCCGCCCCGGCAAAGCGCGACAACACCAGCACACCGGGGTCCTTCGGGTTCTGGCTTGCTACGTATTCCTTTGCCACCAGGTTCATGCCGTCGCGCAATGGCGTTATCAGCCCGACCCGTGCAGTGCGGTAGTAGCCGCTCAATACGCTGTGCGGATAGGAATTGTTGACGTAACGCACCGGCACCCAATCGGGCGCGGCGTAAAGGCCGTTGATATGACCGGCGCTGCGTTCGAGCTCGCGGCGGATCTGCCGATACTCCGGTACGGTGCTGCGCGAGGGTGGCGCGATCTGCAGGAAGGTGACCTTGCGGTGCAGTTCGGGAGCCCGCTCGAGCAGGCGCGCATAAGCGTGAAAGCGTTCCGGCAAGCCCTTGGAGTAATCCAGGCGGTCCACGCCGATGATCAATGCGCGGTCGTCCAGGCTGGCGCGCAACTGTTCGATTTCCTCCTCCTCGTCCAGCGCGCGCTTGGCCATCTCGGCGACCTGCCGTGTGTCGATGCCGATGGGAAAGACGCCGGCGCGAAAGATGCGGCCGTTGCTGGCACGCATGCGATGGCCTGGGCGCATCACAGCGTGGGCTTCATGCAGGAAATAGTCTTCCAGCGCACGCAGGTCACGTGCGGTGTGCAGGCCGATCAGGTCATAGCTGGACAAGGTTTCCAGCAGCTTGCGGTGCTGCGGCAGGGCAATCAGCAACCCCGCGGCCGGCAATGGTGTATGCAGGAAGAAGCCGATGCGATTGCGTACGCCGCGCTCGCGCAGCATGGACGCCAGCGGGATCAGGTGGTAGTCGTTAATCCAGACCATGTCGTCCGGCTCGATCAAGTCGGCCAACCGGTCGGCAAACACGGTGTTGACGCGTAGATAGCCTTCCAGGTGGCCGCGGTTGTAGTCGACCAGGTCGGGTCGATAGTGAAGTAACGGCCACAGCGTACGGTTGGCGTAGCCGTCGTAGAAGTGGTCGTGGTCTTCCTTGGAAAGGTCGATGGTGGCGTAATCGACCGGGCCGTCTTTCAGGTGATGCAACTGGCTGGCGGTTTGCTTGGCTATCTTGCCGCTCCAGCCGAACCAGAGCCCCCCGCGCTCGCGCAACGCATCGCGCATCGCCGAGGCCAGGCCGCCGGTAGCGGTCTGATTGGGCAAGGCAACGCGGTTGGATACGACGATCAGGCGGCTCATGTTTCTTCCTGTTGTTGAGGGGAGGGGTTGTTGGGCGATGTCGCTACATCGCGTCTTCCCAGCGGCGCGAGAGACGCATGGCGGCCTGGATCAGGCCGACCAGCGAGTACGTCTGCGGAAAATTGCCCCAGTGCTCGCCGCTATGCGGCGCGATGTCTTCGGACAGCAATCCCAGCGGGTTAAGGCGTGCGAGCATGTTTTCGAACATGGCGCGCGCCTGGTCGCGGCGGCCGGTGGCAGCGAGGGCTTCGATGTACCAGAAGGTGCAGATGTTGAAACTGGTTTCCGGTTCGCCGAAATCGTCGGGCGCGATATAGCGGAACAGATAGTTGCCGCGTCCCAGCTCCTTGCCGATCGCATCCACTGTGGCGATGAAACGCGGATCATCGGCCTTGAGGAAGCCGATATCGGCCAGAAGCAGCAAGCTGGCATCGAGGCGTTCGCCATCGTAAGCGTCGGCAAAATAGCCCTTCTCCTCGTTCCAGGTGCGCTCGACGATGCGTGCATGCAGTGCCACGGCTTCTTCGTGCCAGTAACGCGCTCGCTCGTCCATGCCCAGTTCGGTGGCGATATGCGCCAGGCGATCACAGGCGGCCCAGCACATGGCGGCCGAATACGTGTGTACAGAACTGCGGCCGCGAAATTCCCACAGCCCGGCATCGGGCTGTTCGGCCATTTTCAACGCCATGTCGCCCATGCGTTCCAGGCGCGCGAAGGTGCGCCGATCGCCCTTGCTTTCCAGGCGTTGATCGAAGAACAGTTGCGCCGACGCCAGCACCACCGAACCGTAGACATCGTTCTGTCGTTGTCTCCACGCGTCGTTGCCGACGCGCACCGGGCCCATGCCGCGATAGCCGGCGAGGCTGTCCACCTGTGTCTCCGGCAGCTCGTGTTCGAACAGGATGCCAAATACCGGGCCTATCTCCCGATCATCGTCGGCGGCAATCAGGTTGAACACATAGCGGATGTATTCCTCCATCGTGCGGGTGGCGCCAAGCCGGTTGAGTGCGCGTACGGTAAAGGCGGCATCGCGCAGCCAGCAGTACCGATAGTCCCAATTGCGTGCGGAGTCGGGCGACTCGGGAATGGATGTGGTCAGCGCCGCGACGATCGCCCCGGTAGCTTCGTACTGGCATAGCTTCAAGGTGATGGCCGCGCGAATGACGTGCGCTTGCCATTCGTACGGCACCGAGAGATAGCGCACCCAATCGCGCCAGTAGGCGAGGGTGTTATCCAGCGTGTGATGAATGAACTCGGCGGGGCTCTGGGTCAACGTCTCGTCGGGGCCGAACACGAAATGCGCACTGCGATCCAGACCGAACGGCAGGCCGCGCTCGATCAAGGGTGAAGCAACATCGGAGGTGAGGCGCATCACCGTGTTGCTCAACATATAGCGAACGTGGTTGCTGCCGGAGGTCATCTGCGGCGCGGTGGCGCCGTAGTCGCACAGCGGGCGCACCAGTACGCGGATGCGTGGCGATCCGGCAATCGGGCGCACGCGGCGAGCAATCAGCACAGGGTGATAAAAGCGGCCGTGCGCGCGATGGCGTGGTGCGAAGTCGATGATCTCGATCGCACCGCCGTGCTTGTCGTAGAGGCGTGTCTGAAGTACCGCTGTGTTGGGAAGGTATTGCTGCTCGGCGCGGTCGAAATCCTCCAACGCGATCGTCCAGTCGCCACCTTCCCGCTTGGGCGACAGCAGCGCGCAAAAGCTCGCGTCATCATCAAAGCGGGGCAGGCAGCACCACACGATGCTGCCGCGTGCGTCGATCAATGCGGCAACACTGCCGTTGCCGATCACGCCCAGTGACAGGTTTGCCTGAGCGGAGCGAGCCGTCTCAGGTTTCGCCGTGTCGACGAGTTCCTCCGGGGTGTTGGTCATCTAACGTCACTCCTAAGGCGTACAAGACACGGGCGAGCCAGGCTTGCACCGCGGTGGGTCCGGCCAAGGTGTATTGCGCCAGACTGGGTTCGCGTTGGCCGACACGGATGCTGATGCCGTTCTCGAGGTTGGCGGTGGCGAACCCATGTTCATCGGTGAAGTCGTCGCCGACGTATACCGGCATGCGACCCTGGAATGGCCGGCGCGCGAGCAGTTCGGCGACGGCCCGTCCCTTGTCCATCCCGGCTGGCTTGACCTCGATCACGCGATGGCCCAGCTGCAGCTCATAGTCGGGCAGCTCCTTGAGCAATGCCTCGCTGGCTTCGCGCAGTGCGCGCATGCCCGGGTCGCCGCTGCGATCATGGAAGGCCACCGCAACGCCCTTGTTTTCCACCATGATCTGCGGAACCCGGGAAGCCAGGCTGTTGGCTGCAAGGTGAAGGCGTTGCTGCTCGGCATGATCGAGCTCGATGTCGCGCCGGGCGCCGTCGGCGTATCGCAACTGCAGGCCATGGACACCGGCCATGGCCCAGGGCGGGTCTGCGAAAAGACGTCGAAGGTCTTCGATCGGGCGTCCGCTGACCAGCGCCAGGGCACCACCCAGAGCGCCATGCAATTGCGAGAGCAGGCCTACCAGTGTCTTGCTGACATGCACTCGCTCGGGCCGGTCGGCGAAGTCGATAAGGCTGCCGTCGACATCGAGAAACAGCGCCCAGGCTTCGTGGGCTACCGGCAAGGGCGGTGCCGGCAACGGCGTTGACGTGGGCATGTAGGGATTCGCTTGCACTGTCACTCGATCGAGCGTAACAAAGCTTGTGTGAAGGATGTCCTTCACCTAAACAAAACCTTGCCGAATCGTGTCACTTGCGCTTGAACCGTTAAGGTTCTGTCCATACATCCGTCAACAGTGGCTGCTTGCCGCCGAACCCATTTTTACAAGTATTTCTATAAAGCGGGGACCAATCCATGCGGATGGACAAACTTACTTCGCGCTTCCAACAGGCGCTGGCTGACGCACAGTCGCTTGCTGTCGGCCGCGACAACAACATGCTCGAGCCGGCACACGTCATGGCTGCGTTGCTCGACCAGCAAGGCGGCTCGACGGGCCCCTTGCTGACGCAAGCGCAGGTGAATGTGCCGGCGCTGCGTCAGCGCATCGCCGAGCAACTCGAGCACTTGCCCAAAGTCAGCGGGCAAGAGGGCAATATTCATGTCGGCAACGAACTGACCCGCCTGCTCAATCTCACCGACAAACTGGCGCAGCAGCGCGGCGATCAGTTCATCGCCAGCGAGCTGTTCGTGTTGGCTGCCTTGGAAGACAAGGGTGAACTGGGCGCCGCATTGAAGGCCGCCGGCGCTGCCAAGCCCAACATCGAGGCGGCTATCGACAAGCTCCGCGGCGGGGAAAAAGTGCAGAGTGAAAACGCCGAAGAACAACGCCAGGCACTGGAAAAATACTGCGTCGACCTCACTGCGCGCGCGGAAAGCGGCAAGCTCGATCCGGTGATTGGTCGTGACGAGGAGATTCGGCGCACGATTCAGGTGTTGCAGCGTCGTACCAAGAACAATCCCGTGCTGATCGGCGAGCCGGGTGTCGGCAAGACCGCCATTGTCGAGGGCCTTGCGCAGCGTATCGTCAAGGGCGAAGTACCCGAAGGCCTGCGTGACCGCCGGGTACTTGCACTGGATATGGGCGCGTTGATTGCCGGTGCGAAATTTCGTGGCGAATTCGAAGAGCGGCTCAAGGCCGTGCTGAACGACCTGGCCAAGCAGGAAGGTCGCGTCATCCTGTTTATCGACGAATTGCACACCATGGTCGGCGCGGGCAAGGCCGATGGCGCGATGGATGCGGGCAACATGCTCAAGCCTGCATTGGCGCGTGGCGAACTGCACTGCATTGGCGCGACGACGCTGGACGAATATCGCAAGTACATCGAGAAGGACGCCGCCCTGGAGCGTCGCTTTCAGAAGGTCTTTGTCGGCGAGCCCAGCGTGGAAGACACCATCGCTATCTTGCGCGGCTTGAAAGAGCGCTATGCGGTGCATCACGGCGTGGAAATCACCGATCCGGCGATCGTTGCGGCGGCCACGCTTTCCAATCGTTATATCACCGACCGCCAGTTGCCCGACAAGGCCATCGATCTGATGGACGAGGCGGCGTCGCGCATTCGCATGGAGATCGACTCCAAGCCCGAAGAGCTCGACCGGCTTGAGCGGCGCTTGATCCAGTTGAAGATCCAGCGCGAAATGCTGAAGAAGGAGAGCGACGAGGCGTCGAAAAAACGTCTTGCCGACCTTGAAAGCGATATCGAGAAACTCGAGCGCGAATTCTCCGACCTCAACGAAATCTGGAAGTCCGAAAAGGCCGCGCTACAGGGCGCCACCAAGGTCAAGGAGCAGATCGAGAAGGCTCGCGTCGAACTCGAAGCGGCACAGCGACACCAGGACTACGCCAAGATGAGCGAAATCCAGTACGGCAGGTTGCCGGAGCTGGAGAAACAGCTCGCCGCGGCTCAGGCGGCCGAAAAGCAGGATTTCAAGCTGGTGCAGGACCGCGTCACCGAAGAGGAAATCGCCGAGGTGGTGTCGCGCTGGACGGGCATTCCGGTCAGCAAGATGCTCGAAGGCGAGCGCGACAAGTTGTTGCAGATGGAGTCGGCGCTGCATCACCGCGTGGTTGGCCAGGACGAAGCCGTGCGCGCGGTATCGGATGCGATCCGTCGTGCGCGTGCCGGGCTTTCCGACCCGAATCGCCCCTATGGCTCGTTCCTGTTTCTTGGCCCCACCGGCGTAGGCAAGACCGAGCTATGCAAGGCGTTGGCTGAATTTCTGTTCGATACGCAGGACGCGATGGTGCGCATCGACATGAGCGAGTTCATGGAAAAGCATTCCGTGAGCCGCTTGATCGGCGCCCCTCCGGGCTATGTCGGTTACGAAGAGGGTGGCTATCTGACCGAGGCCGTGCGCCGTCGGCCTTACAGCGTGATCCTGCTGGATGAAGTCGAGAAGGCCCATCCGGATGTGTTCAACATCCTGTTGCAGGTGCTCGATGATGGTCGTCTGACCGATGGGCAGGGCCGCACCGTGGATTTTCGCAACACGGTCATCGTCATGACCTCCAACCTGGGTTCGCAAATGATCCAGGAGCATGCAGGCGATAGCGAAGCCGATTACATGCAGATGAAGGCATCGGTGCTGGCGGTAGTGCAGGCGCATTTCCGTCCCGAGTTCATCAATCGACTCGATGAGTTGGTCGTGTTCCGTCCGCTGGACAAGAAGCAGATCAAGTCCATTGCGAAGATCCAGCTGGTGTATCTCGAAAAGCGTTTGGCGGAGCGCCAGCTGAAAATGCAGATCGGCGACAAGGCGTTGGAGCTTCTGGGCAATGTCGGTTTCGATCCGGTGTATGGTGCGCGCCCCTTGAAGCGTGCGATCCAGCAGCAATTGGAGAATCCGCTGGCAAAGCAGATACTCGAAGGGCGCTTCGAGGCGGGAAATACGATCGTTGTGGATGCCGAAAGTGGGCATCTGGTGTTTCACAAGGAGTAGCAAGGTCTCCGCGAGTACCCGGCGGAGCCATGCACGCAGCTTTGAAACGTGTCTTGATGCCCCTCTCCCCTGCCGGGGAGAGGGGCATCAAGCTCACCGCGGTTCGCTGAAACTATCCGCCCCATTTTCCATATGCCCGGCCACGCGCCGTGACCATCCGCTGGCTTCCGCCACCGATACGCTCAAGTCATACCAGTTGGCAAAGTCGCTCAAGTCCCAGCTATCCATGTGACTGACATGCGCGCCGACCGAATAAATGCGCACGTCCTGCGAGACATAGCCATTGCGCACAGTGAATGTGCACGCGCTGCTGCCGGCGTTGGTGAGCGTCAGTTGCACGCGGTTGTTTTCCGGGTCGTAGGCCAGCGTGATTTCCGGCATGACAGTCGCGTTGGCAACACTTCCCTGCCATACACGCAGGAAACCGTTCGGTCCATGCGCTTCAAGCTGATAGATGCTGTTGGTATAGGTTTTTGCGCTCCAATAGTCGGACAGCGACTTGCCGGCCTCTACTGTGTAGCGCCAGGGGCCATCGCTGCGATTGGAGGCATACACCTGAAATACCGCGCCCGCGGTGCCGGTGTTGTTGAATGCAAGCACATAGCGCCCGTTCGACGTGCTGACGCTGCCCTGGATATCCAGCTCGTAGGGCAGGGCGCGTGCTGGCCGCGTAGCAGTGGATTCGGCGGAGGGCATTGATGGTGTGGCGGGCACCGTGGGTGAGGGTAGCGTCGAACACTGGGTGTCCGCTTGCCCCGGGTAGCCACTAGTTGCCGGCAGTGCAGGCCAGGAGGTATTACCGGAGCTGAAGTCGAACGCCGATGTCAGGTCGCCGCAGACCGCGCGACGCCACGCGCTGATGTTGGGTTCGGCAACGCCGAAGCGGTTTTCCAGGAAGCGCAGCACCGAGGTGTGATCGAATACCTCCGAACACACCCAGCCACCGCGCGACCAGGGCGATATCGCCATCATGGGCACGCGAAAGCCGAGGCCGATCGGCTTGCCGGCGGTGATTTCGCCAGTGGTGCTGACGGTGGAAAGGCCATTGGCCGACGAAGACGGTGGCGTCGGTGGCGGTACGTGATCGAAGAAGCCGCCGTTTTCGTCGTAGTTGAGGATGAACACGGTCTTGGCATATACGGCCGGGTTGGCAACCAGTGCGGCCAATAGCTGGGCGGAGAGATTTTCACCGTAGGCCGGCTTGTAGTTGGCGTGCTCGGAGAGATAGTCCGGCGCCACGATCCAAGACACTTGCGGCAGCGTGTTGTTGGCAACGTCGTTGGCGAACGCAGTGACCAGGTCGGGCACTGTCGCCATGCCGCGATCATAGAGTGGTTGGCCGGCCTTGGCTTTCTTGAAGGGAGCGAACCAGGCCAATGCGTTGTCGTCGAAGTTGTTGCTTTGCTGGTAGACCTTCCAGCTGATGCCAGCATTCTGCAGACGCTCGGCGTAGGTCGTCCAACTGAAACCTGCGCTTGGTTCGGTGTTGTCCAGCGTCGCGGCCTGGCCCACGGACAGTCCATTGCTGCCAGTAAAGAAGTGCAGCCTGTTCGGATTGGTTTGCGTGAGCGTCGAGCAGAAATACTGATCGCAGATGGTGAAGCTGTCGGCCAGCGCGTAATAGAACGGCAGGTCGCTGCGCTGGAAATACCCCATGCCCAGGCCAGCGGTGCGTGCCGTGTTCCAGGAATCGAACTTGCCGTTGTTCCAGATCGCGGTATCGACCGGATAGCTCATCGACGGTGCGCTGATACAGATGCCACTGGTGGTGGCGGTATTCATGTGGAAGGGCAGCATGTAGCCGGTGCTGCTGCCGTCGGGCTGGTGCCATACGTTTTGCTGGCCGCCGGGCAGCGGTGCCGGGACACGGTCGGCAAAGCCGCGCACGCCGGCCAGGCTGCCGAAGTAGTGGTCGAATGCGCGGTTTTCCTGCATGAAGATCACCACGTGCTGCACGTCGGTGATGTCGCCGTTGACCGTGGCGGCGGGGGTGGCCAGGGCTTGGCGAATGGCTGGCGGCAGCGCGGACATGGCGGCCAGTCCACCGGCCGAGGCTGCAGTCATCTTCAGGAAGCGGCGTCGCCGGATGTCCTCAGGCTGGGTGTCATCGGGCTTGGTATCGTCGATCTGGCTCATGGTGGGCTCCGTGAGTGGCGTCGGCTATGCCGGTCTGGCCACTAGGACAACTCACGGACGTTGCAGCCCGATGCCACTCCCGGGTCAGTTTTTCGATGGTCACGGGCTATGTGACGCGGGTTGTCTAGCCGGGGTCGAGGCGGGGCGCGTTACACATTGCACTGACGGCTCCATCACGCTGCTGCTAAGATCACGGCGCCTCAAGGTGACTGTCGGCCATGAAGCCGGCGGTTGAAACGGGAATTCGGTACGCCCTCGCTGGGTCAATCCGAAGCTGCCCCCGCAACGGTAGGCGAGCAAACGAACCGCAAGCAGCCACTGTGCTCGATAGCATGGGAAGGAGCGGCTCGGGAGGGTAGGTGCCCTCGCTCGCAAGCCCGGAGACCGGCCTTGGAGGTATGACCGGACAGGCGGCGGGCCTAGTCGGGGCCGCTGCTACTTGCCGGTACCTGCTCTCACGCTCCTGTCCCGATGCTATTGACCGCTGCGCGGGTAGGCGCAGTTCTGGGAGCTGGAGCTTGGCCAATCCGTCCTTCGATCTTGCGCGGCATGCTGGCGGTTGCTCAGTCTTCCGTATTTTCGCCGACCTCGGATCCCATCCCTACCGATTTCAACGGGGCGCTGTCTCGCGCATCGCGCGGACAGTGCGCACCCTGTTTTCCACAAGCGCTTCGAAACCGCGGCATTCTCCGATGTGCCGCGCAGCAACCCTATGCTCACCGTGCGCTGGCAGCGTGCACGGTAAGCGTCGCAAGTAACACCGCTACGAGGTAACCACCGGCATGAAAGCACTCTCCCGAACGCATGGCGCGATGATCCTGATCCTCTTGATCGCGTGCATGATCGCCACGCGCTTCAAGCACTTTGGAGATGCCATGCATCTACCCGATGCGTCGATGGCGGTGTTGTTTATCGGCGGCGTGTACCTGCGCCGACACCTCGCGTTTGCCGGCTTCATGGCCTTGGCAGTGCTGGTGGACTGGGTGTCGGTCAGTTATGCAGGCGTGAGCGATTTCTGCATCACTCCGGCTTATGCCTTCTTGCTGCCGGCCTATGCGGTGCTCTGGTATGGCGGGCGCGCGTGTGGCGCTTCGCGCTCGTTCCTTGGCACATTGGCATGGGGTTTTGTGGCGGCATGTTTGTCGTTTGCGATCTCCAACGGTGGTTTCTACTGGTTGGGTGGTCGATATCCGAACCCGCATGTGGCCGAGTACGCCGCGCGGCTGTGGCAGTGGGGGCCACTTTTCGTACGCACCACCATGTCCTATATCGCGGTAGCGCTGCTGGCTCGCCTTGCGCTGACCTATCTGGTGAAGAACGCAGGCGGTGCACAACTCGCCACTGAAGCGGCTCCCACGGACAAGCAGGGTGGTCGCTGATGTCGAGCGTCTTGCCTTTTAAGCGGACCTCCACGCAGTGGATCGTCGGCATGGCGCTGGCCGTCCTGATGGTCTGCACGCGCGGCCAGCATTTCGCCAGCGTGCACGCTTTGCCCAGCGCGTCCTGGGCGGTGTTTTTCCTGGCCGGCGTGATGTTGCGGCGCTGGTGGATCTTTGCGCTGTTCTTCGTCTTGGCGTCGGTACTGGATTTCGGCAGCCTGGCCGCCGGCACGATTACCGACTGGTGCCTGAGCCCGGCCTATTGGGTGCTGGTACCCGCCTACGGCACGTTGTGGATGTGCGGGCGCTTCTACGCTCGCTGGCATGAATTGCACTGGCGCAGCGTGCCACGGCTGGCCCTCGTGCTGCTGGCATCGGTGTTCTTTACCTATGTTATTTCCGGTGGCGGTTATTACATGCTTTCGAGGCACTATGCGCCGACGCTCGCCGGTTTTCTGCCGCGTATCGCGCACTACTACCCGCATTGGCTTGGTGTGACGGCGGGCTACACCGGTTTTGTGCTCGCATTGCATGCGGCTATCACCTTTGCTGCCGAGCGCATGGTCGGATCGCCGCGGAGTGCACGCGCATGAACGATAAAACCGAGCGCGACGCGATGACTGCCGACGAGCGCTATCGCGAACGCATGCAGCGCAAGAAGGAACTGGTTGACCGCAAGATCGCCCGCGCGACCATCGAACGCGGCGTACTCGTGGTCAACACCGGAAACGGCAAGGGCAAGAGTTCGTCAGGCTTTGGCATGCTGGCCCGCTCGCTGGGGCATGGTTTTCGCTGTGGCGTCGTGCAGTTCATCAAAGGTAGTTTTTCGACCGGCGAAGAGGCCTTCTTTCGCCGCTTCGGCGAGGACCTCGACTATCACGTAATGGGCGAAGGCTTTACCTGGGAGACTCAGGACAAGGCACGCGATATCGCCGCAGCACAGGCGGCTTGGGAAGTCGCCGCGCGCATGCTCGGTGACGCGTCGTACGACTTCGTACTGCTGGATGAGTTGAATATCGCCCTGGTCAAGCAGTACGTCACGCTCGATCAGCTGCTGCCCGCTTTGGCTGCGCGCCCGCCGAACCAACATGTCGTCATCACGGGGCGCGGCGCACCCGATGCGTTGGTCGAGGTCGCTGACACCGTGACGGAGATGCGCGTGGTCAAGCATGCATTCGCGGCCGGCATCAAGGCGCAGAAAGGTATCGAGCTGTAAATATGAGTGAACATCGTTGCCCGGCCTTGCTGATCTCCGCGCCCGCCTCGGGGCAGGGCAAGACCAGCGTCACCGCCGCCCTCGCGCGTTGGCATCGACGACAGGGTCGTCGCGTGCGCGTGTTCAAGACCGGCCCGGATTTTCTCGATCCGACTGTTTTGACGCGTGCCAGCGGCTCGCCGGTGTACCAGTTGGATATGTGGATGGGCGGCGAGGAGGACGTGCGTGCACGGCTCTACGAAGCCGCCGGTGACGCCGATCTGATCCTGATCGAAGGCGTAATGGGGCTCTTCGATGGCAGCGCATCCAGCGCGGACCTCGCCATCAAGCTCGGTATTCCGGTGCTTGCCGTGATCGACGGTTCCGCGATGGCGCAGACATTTGGTGCGATCGCAACGGGACTGGCCCGGTATCGTCCTGGCCTGCATGTGTACGGTGTCACCGCCAACCGCATCGGCAGTGCCTATCACGCGCAGCTGCTGGCCGACAGCTTGCCGCCCGATCTCACCTGGTTGGGTGCGCTGCCGCGCGATCCGGCACTCATGCTGCCCGAGCGTCATCTCGGCCTGGTAGCTGCGACCGAACAAAACGACATCGAGTCACGCCTGGATGCCCTGGCCGACGCCTGGGCGACGTATGCGAAAGAAGTGTTGCCCGCGCCGGTAGGATTTTCAGCCACGCATCGGCCGTCCTCGCCACGACTGCTGGAGGGCAAGCGCATTGCGGTAGCGCGCGATGCGGCGTTTTGTTTCCTGTATCAGGCCAATCTCGATGTGTTGCGCGAGGGGGGCGCCGAGCTGCTGTTCTTCTCGCCGGTGGCGGGCGAAGCGCTGCCGCCGTGCGATGCGGTGTGGTTGCCGGGCGGCTACCCGGAGTTGCACCTGGCAGCCCTGGCCCGCCACGCACGGCTTCGCGATGCACTGCATACGCACGTCGAGGACGGCAAGCCGTTGCTCGCCGAGTGCGGTGGCCTGCTGTACTCGCTCGATGCCTTGACCGATCGCGATGGCGTGACTTATCCCATGACGGGTCTGTTGCAGGGCCATGCGGTCATGCAGGCACGCCTGGGCGGCCTGGGCATGCAATCGGTGGAGTTGCCCGAAGGGTTGTTGCGTGGGCATACCTTCCATTACGCCAAGGCGGACATCACGACCTCGCCGTTGGCCTTGACGGTTAATCCGGATAAAGGCCCCAGTCGCGAAGGTGTCTATCGACGCCAACGCATGACCGCGAGTTTCATGCACTTTTACTTTCCTTCCGATCCCGCTGCAGCCATGCGTCTGTTCCTGCCATGATCGCGCTCGCCATGCTGGCCGCGGTGCTTCTGGATCTGGCACTGGGGGAGCCGCGTCGCCTGCATCCGCTGGTGCTGTTCGGGCGGCTGGCAACCTTCAACGAAAACGCGTTGTATGGCGATGGCCGGGTCAAGGGTATTGCCGCATGGTGCGTGTCCGTATTGCCGCCAGTGTTGCTGACGTGGGTGGTCGCGCATTTCCTGGCGAAGTATTCGCCATGGGCCAGTCTGGTTTTTGGCGCGCTGCTGCTCTATCTGGCGATCGGCTATCGCAGCCTTGCCGAACACGCCCGCCCTGTTGCGCGGGCATTGCTCGACCATGACCTGCCGGCAGCACGCCACGCCGTTTCGCGCATCGTCAGCCGAGACACCGAGGCGCTCGATGAAACGCGGGTTGCCGCAGCGGCAACCGAGTCGGTGCTGGAAAACGGCGCGGACGCGGTATTTGCTGCCTTGTTCTGGTTCGCGTTGCTTGGTGCGCCAGGCGTGGTGCTTTATCGACTGTCCAACACGCTGGATGCGATGTGGGGCTACCGCACGCCGCGTTACGAAAATTTCGGCTGGGCCGCGGCGCGCATCGACGATGTGCTGAATTTCATTCCCGCTCGATTGACGGCGGCAACGTACGCACTGTGTGGCGATGCGAATCGCGCATGGCGGTGTTGGCGCCTGCAGGCGCCGGCCTGGGATAGCCCTAACGCAGGCCCGGTGATGGCCGCGGGCGCTGGGGCTTTGCGCGTGCGCCTGGGCGGGCCCGCGCCCTATCACGGTGTGATGGAAGAACGCCCGCGCCTGGGTGAAGGCGAGCCCGCATCGGCGGCATCGATCCAGGCCGCGTTGACGTTGGTGAGCCGCGGTCTGGCGTTGTGGTTGCTGGCTGCGCTGCTATGGGCGTTGGCCAGTCAAGGAGGAACACATGCTTGAACACGGTGGGCGGCTGCTACAGGCCTGCAGGACCTACAACATTCCCTTGTCCGACTGGTTGGATCTTTCTACCGGCGTGAGTCCCTACGCATGGCCGGTGCCACCGATACCGCCGATAGCATGGCAGCGCCTGCCCGATGACGACGATGGGTTGATGGATGTTGCCAGGGATTACTACGAAGCAACGTCCCTGCTGCCGCTGGCCGGTTCGCAGGCGGCCATCCAGTGCTTGCCGATGCTGCGCGCAACCACGAACGTGGGTGTGCTTGCCCCCGGGTATGCCGAACATGCGCATGCCTGGCGACGCCAGGGACATCGCGTCACGCTGGCTTCGGCACGAGACCTGATCGCACACGCCGATCACTTTGACGTGATCGTGTTGATGCACCCGAACAACCCGGCGGGTGACCGCTTTACTGTCGATGAGCTGCTGGAGCTGCATGCGTCGCTGGCGGCGCGCGGCGGCTGGTTGATCGTCGATGAGGCGTTTATCGATGCAACGCCCGAATACAGCCTGTGTCCGCATGCCGCCCGCGATGGATTGATCGTGTTGCGCTCGGTGGGCAAGTTTTTCGGCATGGCCGGCGCACGTGCCGGTTTTGCGTTTGCGACCATGCCGTTGCTCGATGCACTGCGTGAACGATTGGGGCCCTGGACATTGAGCGGACCGACGCGCCATGTGCTCAAGCTGGCCCTCGCCGATGACGTCTGGCAAGCCGGCGCCGGCGATCGCCTGCATCGCGAAAGCCAGCGCCTGGCGCGCTTGCTGACCCGGCATGGCCTGCCGCCGACGGCGGGCACGGCCTTCTTCCAGTGGTGTTGCGATACGCGTGCGTTGAATCTGCATTGGCAGCTGGCGCAGCGCGGTATTTTCACGCGCTGGTTCGAGACGCCGCAGAGCCTGCGTTTCGGGCTGCCGGGTGACGATGCCGCTTTCGAGCGGCTCGATCGCACCCTGGCCGAGGTGCTTGCGTGAAATCACGCGTGCTGATGGTGCAGGGCTGTACCTCCGATGCAGGCAAGAGCACGCTGGTCGCCGCACTGTGCCGTTGGCTCTATCGACGCGGAGTGGCGGTTGCGCCGTTCAAGCCGCAGAACATGGCGCTCAACTCCGCGGTCACCGTCGATGGCGGTGAGATCGGGCGCGCGCAAGCCGTGCAGGCACAAGCGGCCGGCCTCGCGCCGCATACCGATTTCAACCCGGTGCTGCTCAAGCCCAATTCCGACACGGGCGCACAGGTCATCGTCAACGGCCATGCCGTGGCGAACATGGATGCGCGTGGCTATCACCAGTACAAGCGCATCGCGATGGACGCGGTACTGGCGGCGCACGCGCGGTTACTGGAGCGCTACGACGTGCTGATTGTCGAGGGTGCAGGCAGCCCGGCGGAGATCAATTTGCGCGACCGGGATATTGCCAACATGGGCTACGCCGAGGCGGTGGACTGCCCGGTCATTCTCGTCGCCGACATCGATCGTGGCGGCGTATTTGCGCACCTGGTGGGCACGCTGGCCTTGTTGTCGCCCAGTGAGCGCGAACGGGTTGCCGGATTCGTGATCAATCGTTTTCGCGGCGACCTCGCTCTGCTGCAGCCGGGGCTGGACTGGCTGGAACGGGAGACCGGCAAGCCGGTGCTGGGCGTATTGCCGTATCTGCACGGCCTGCAACTGGAAGCCGAAGATGCCATGCCGCGCGAGCGCGTGCCCAATGCCAATGCCAATGCGCGCTTGCGCGTGGCCGTGCCCGCCTTGCCGCGCATCAGCAACCACACCGATTTCGACGCGTTGCGTGCACACCCGCAGATCGATTTTCGTTTTGTCGGGCCGGGCGAGGCGTGGCCGTCCTGCGATCTGATCGTGTTGCCCGGATCCAAGTCCACGCGCGCCGACCTGGCCTGGTTGCGGGCGCAGGGCTGGCATGAAGCGATAGCGCGCCACCTGCGCTATGGCGGCAAGCTGATCGGCATCTGCGGCGGCCTGCAGATGCTTGGGCGTGCCGTGCACGATCCGCATGGCATCGAGGGTGAGGCCGGTGCCAGCGACGGGCTAGGCTGGCTCGATCTGGAGACCACGCTAGAGTCGGGCAAGCAGTTGCGTCAGGTCAGCGGAAGGTTGACGTTGGACGATGCCGCGGTGCGTGGCTATGAAATCCATTGCGGTATCAGCGACGGTCCGGACCTGCGGCGGCCATCCAGCCGCCTGGAGGATGGGCGTGTCGATGGCGCGGTATCAGCCGATGGCCAGGTGCTGGGCAGCTATCTCCACGGTCTGTTCGACGCGCCCGAGGCCCAGGCGGCGCTGTTGCGCTGGGCGGGCTTGCATGATGCGGTCACGGTGGATATGGCCGCGGAGCGCGAGGTGAGCATCGATCGGCTGGCCGATACCATCGACGCCCATATGAATACGCCCGCGCTATGCAACCTGCTGGGCCTGGAGATTGCCGTATGACCTCACCCGCCCTGATTCTTGGCGGTGCCCGCTCGGGTAAAAGCGCGCTTGCCGAACGCCTGGCCGTCGCCTCGGGTCGCGAGGTGGTGTACGTGGCTACCGGGCAGGCTGGAGACGGCGAGATGGCGGCACGTATCGCGCATCATCGCGCGCAGCGGCCGGCACATTGGTTGACCGTTGAAGAACCGGTGAAACTGGCCGATAAGCTTCTCGACCATGCGCGCGAGGATCGCTGCTTGCTGGTGGATTGCTTGACCCTATGGCTGACGAACGTGCTCTGCGATGCCGATCCGGGTTGCTTCAAGCGCGAGCGCAAGGCCCTGCTCGATAGCCTGCCCAGGCTGCCGGGCAGGCTGCTGCTTGTGAGCAATGAAGTGGGCCTGGGCGTCGTGCCGTTGGGGGAACTCAGTCGTCGGTTTGTCGACGAGGCCGGCCGCCTGCACCAGGCCATCGCGGCCTTGTGCCCACGCGTTCTGTTTGTCGCGGCGGGTTTGCCGCTGGTATTGAAGGGCCCCGCCCTGGAAGGAAACTTGCCGTGAATTTGTCCTGGTTACAGCAGCCCGTCGCGGCGTGGAACGAAGCTGCCGCAGCGGCCGCTACCGAACGTCAGGCGCAACTGACCAAACCGCCAGGTTCCCTGGGCGAACTGGAGCAATCGGCCATTCGGCTGGCTGGCATGCAGGGCATGATCAAGCCGCGGGTCGATCGGGTCTGGATCAGTATTTTCGCGGGTGATCACGGCGTTGTCGCCGAAGGCGTCTCTGCGTTTCCTCAGGCAGTGACCGGTCAGATGATCCTCAACTTTGCCGCTGGCGGTGCTGCGATCAGCGTGCTGGCGCATGAACTCGGCGCCACGCTGGAAGTAGTCAACCTGGGTACGGTGAACGATCCGGGCGAACGCCCAGGCGTGCGCCGCGCTTTCATTGCACCCCAGACCGCCAATTTCTGCGATGTTCCGGCCATGACCGAAACGCAGTTCGCCGCGGCATTGGCGGCGGGAGCGCATAGCGTGCAACTGGCGAAACAGGCCGGTGCGCAGCTGTTTATAGGCGGCGAGATGGGGATCGGCAACACTGCGGTCGCCACCGCGCTTGCGTGTGCCTTGTTGGACGAGTCACCGGCCGATCTCACGGGTGCCGGCACTGGGCTGGATGCGGCCGGAATCGCACACAAGACGGCGATCATCGCGCGCGCACTGCAGTGCCACGGCAGCTTGCGCGACCCGCTGGCGATATTGCGCTCCCTGGGCGGTTTTGAAGTAGCTGCGCTGGCTGGCGCGTACATCGCCGCTGCCCAGGCGGGGATTCCGGTCCTGGTGGATGGTTTCATCAGCACCGCGGCGGCGCTCGCGGCAACGCGAATACACCCGGGCGTGCGCGAGTGGATGTTGTTTGCACATCGCTCGCACGAGCGGGGGCATGTGCGTTTGCTGGATGCGTTGCAGGCCAAGCCGCTGCTTGACCTTGGCCTGCGCCTGGGCGAGGGCAGTGGCGCGGCGACGGCGGTACCTTTGCTGCGCCTTGCCTGTGCGCTGCACGGTGGCATGGCGACATTTGCCGAAGCCGGCGTGGCGGACGCATGAGCAGTTCGATCGAGCTGCTAAGGCACGGCGACACCGGTCAGCGTAGCTATCGGGGGCAGCTCGACGACAGCCTCAGCGCGGTCGGTTGGGCTCAATTGCGCGAGGCGGTAATGGGGCGGGAGTGGGACACGGTGGTGTCCTCGACCTTGCGCCGTTGCGCCGATTTTGCCGCCGAGCTCTGTGCTACGCGGCACCTGCCGCTGCGCCTCGACGCGCGGCTGGCCGAATATCACTTCGGGCATTGGCAGGGCGTGCCGATCGAAGAGCTTGCCGAGCGGCATGGCGATGCGCTGGGGCGCTTCTGGCGCGATCCGGTGCGTTACCCGCCACCGGGTGCCGAACCATTTGAAGCATTCCGTCAACGCCTGAGCGAAGCGCTCGACACGATTACCTGCGGTACGCCAGGCCGGCGCGTGCTGGTCGTTACGCACGGTGGTGCGATCCGCCTGTTGCGCTGTGTGGCCGAGTCGCGCGATTTCGGCGACATGGCCAATATCGAGGTGCCACACGCTTCATTGCATCCTCTGGTGTGGCCGGCACGATGATTCGTGGCCTGTTCGTCGCGCTGGGGTTCCTTACCCGCGTGCCGGTACCGCCGGGTGTCTTCGACGACACACGCGCAACCCATCAATCGCTGGCCTGGTATTCGACGGTCGGTGGAGTGATCGGCGTCGTGTTGTGGCTGCTGGCGCAACTGCTCCATGCATGGCCGCCGTTGTTGTCAGCCGCGGTGATCCTGATTGTCTGGATCGGTATCACCGGCGCCTTGCATCTGGACGGCCTGGCCGACAGCGCCGATGCGTGGATCGGCGGCATTGGTAGTCGCGAGCGCACGCTGGAGATCATGAAGGACCCCCGTTGCGGGCCGGCAGGCGTGGTCGCGCTGGTGGCTGTGCTGCTGCTTAAATTTGCCGCCCTGGCGAGTACGCCCGCCGGAGGTGGTATGGCTTTGCTGTTGGCGCCGGTACTCGCCCGTGCCGTGCTGACGCTGGCCTTCGTCACGACACCCTACGCGCGTGCGCAGGGCCTCGGTTCGGCGTTGCGCGACGCCCCGCGCGGCGCGTGCTGGCTTGGCATGGCAGCGGCTGCGTTATTGGCGCTGTTTTTAGGCTGGCGCGGGCTGGTGGCGCTGGCCGCCGTCCTGGTCCTGTTTATCCTGTGGCGCCGGGCTTGTATGCATCGCCTGGGCGGCTTCACCGGCGATACCTGTGGCGCCCTGGCGGAAATGACCGAAGCCGTGGTACTGGTGGCCCTGGTCGTTACGGCCTGAAACCCCGGCATTTCATTTTCCCTCCGCTCGAACGTCTTATCTCAAGGACCGGTGCCATGGCTGGCTATCGCGCGTCAGGAGACCCAAGCGAACGATCTATCGATATGCAGCCTAGAACATCATGGATAACTCAAACGAGGGCGGCAACGCGAACGACGGGAAAGCTGGGCCTGGACGGCATCACGAGCAGATTCGAGCACTGTACGAGGAGCATCACCGTGCGCTGGTCGCGTTCCTGCATAGCCGGCTGAGTTCCAGCGCCGACGCGCAGGAGGTGGCGCAGGAAGTGTACGTGCGGCTGCTCGCGCTGGACGATCTCTCGCATCTCGATTCGCCCAAGGCTTTCCTGTTTCGCATTGCCGCCAACCTGTCGCTCGACCACCTGCGCAAGCGCGCAGTGCGTGCGGCTGCGCCAGTCGACCCGGATGACAATGACTGGCATGTCACCTCCGTACCGGAGCAGCACGCTTCGGCCGTTCAACAATGGAAGGTCGTGCAGCAGGCCTTGCGCGAACTTCCTGCCAAGACCAGCAGGGCGTTTGTCATGCATGTCATCGAAGGACGCGATTTCAGCGTGATCGCCCAATCCATGAAACTCAGCGAGCGCATGGTGCGCTACCACGTCGGCAATGCCATGGCGCATTGCCGCGAACGTATCGAAGCGGAGGTGCCGTAATGGTGACGACAAAGCCGGGCGCCGACGACGGGCTGACCCGTGCCGCTGCCGAGTGGTGGGTGCGCCTGCGCGAGCCGGAGCCTGCGGCGCAGACCATCGAGCAATGGCAGGCGTGGCTGGAGGCCGATCCCCGTCACGCGCAGGCATTTGAGCAGGTCTGCCAGCTGGGCGAGAGCCTGCATGCGGCCGATGCTCCGACGCGTGCGTCGCTTCAGGAGACGTTTGCGCCCGCTGAGCGGCCTCGCCCCCGCTGGGTAGCCGCACTGGCCATCGCGGCCAGCCTGGTGATTGCGGTACTGGGCTGGCGCATGGCGATGCATGGCGGCTCAGGCGATGCGGCCGACTTTCAGCGCTATGCCAGTGAGATAGGCCAGAACCGGGATATCCGGCTTTCGGATGGTTCGACCATTCAGCTGGGCGCGGCTTCGAACCTTACGGCGCATTATGCGAACGGGCAGCGTGATATCGAACTGGGTGCCGGGGAAGCGTTTTTCACCGTATCGCACCAGCAGGACCGCCCTTTTGTGGTGGCTGCAGGGCCCGTACGGATCGAAGACCTGGGCACCGCCTTCAATGTGCGCCGCACCGGTCAGCAGGTCACCGTGGCGGTGACCCAGGGCCGGGTCCGGGTGCAGGCGCCGGGGGACAAGAAACAGGCCGGGATGGAGCTGGTAGCGGGGCAGCAGGCCGATTACGACCCGCGCCGTGGGGTCTTCAGCATGTCCTCGGTGCCGGTCGATCATGTGGCCGTCTGGCGGGACAACCGGCTGGAGTTCGTCAACGAGCCGCTGTCGACCGTCATCGCCAACGTCAACCGCTATAGTCGCCGCCCCGTTCAGATTGCAGACCCCCGATTGGGCGATCTGACTTTCACTGGCACGGTAAAGATCAATACCATTGACAGCTGGATCGGCGCCTTGCCCCGGGTTTTCCCAGTACAGGTAAGCTCGTTCGCCGATCATGTCGTGCTGACCAGCTCGGTGCGGTAGAGCGATTCGACAAGATCAGAGGTAGCGATGAACAAAGGGGGAGCGGTTTGCCGCCACACGATCAGCATGCGGTGACGATGTTTGGGCGGGGCGCCTCGCGCAGGTTGCGGTGAGGGTCCGGCGAAAGAACAACGGTCTGAAGCGACTCGCGCTGCAAGGCGCGGGCGGTGTGCTGGTGTTGTCTTTTTTTGTCGCTGCCGATGGTCATGCCGAACCGGCAGTGAATCGTTCGATGCAGGCGCTGGTGACCTTTTCGATACCCGCCCAGCCCTTGTCCACGGCGCTCATGACGCTGGGCAAGCAGGCGAACGTACAGATACTCACGGCCAGCGATTCGATTGCCGGCCTGCGTTGCGACGGCGCCTCGGGCACGCTCACGGTACAGGCTGCGCTGGCAAAACTGCTGGCGGGCACCAATCTCGAATACGAAACCTTCGACGCGCAGACCGTGGTCGTGCGGCAGCGATCGTTCGTGCCGGCGCTGTCGTTCGAAAGTCAGCTGCTTGGCGCCGAGCCCAGTATCCCGATCGTGACGTCCCTGTCGGCCATCCGCGTGCCTGGCGTGGCATTGGGCGACCTTGGCTACAAGGCCGATACCACCCGCGGCGCAACGCGCACCGACACCAGTCTGGCCGACATTCCGCAATCGGTCAGTATCGTCACGCGCGACCTGATCGACTCGCAACAGGCGATCAATGTGTCCGATGTGGTGCGCAATATCGCCGGCGTCAACTATGTGGACGGTTTTGGCGGGCCGCCATTGTTTCGCATCCGCGGTTTCAACGTCGGCAACGGCATGACCGATGGCCTGCCCAACGGAGTGGCGCGTATAGAAGACCTGCCGCCGCTTATCGGCATTGAACGTGTCGAAGTGCTGAAAGGCCCCGAAGCGATCCTGGGTGAATCGTCGGTCGACAATAACTTCGGCGGTTCGGTCAATATCGTGATGAAACAGCCGCAAGCCGATCCGGTACGCGAGTTGAGTTTCTCGCTGGGTCAATACGACGGCGTACGCACCGGCTTCGACTTTGCCGGTCCGCTCGATGCACGCGGGGCATGGACGTATCGGTGGATTGCCTCGGCCAATTACTCCGACCGCACGGCACAGGGATATCGGGGCCAGCGCAGCGGTTACATGGCGCCTTCGATCGCTTGGCAGAGCGACGCGACGCGCGTTACGTTCGGTGTCGAATATGTCAACAACCGCATTCCGGTGCCGGACCATTCGGTACTGTTGGGCGATTCTCTCGATACGGCCCTGCCGTTCGGCATTCTGCCTGGCAATGCCAGTGATCACGCGATGTTTCGTACGGCGCGTGCGGTGTACAGCATCGAGCAGAAATTGAGCGATGACTGGAAATTCGAAAGTCGCGGTCAGTATGTGGATCAACGCAACAGCGGACAGGATTGGTCGTTCGTCGATACGAACCTGACCGGCTACGCGAACGCACTGGCTCAGGCCTACAATTATTCCGATGCGTTCTACACGCTTCAGAATGACCTTGCCGGCAGCTTCATCCAGGGCAGTCTCACGCATCACGTCGTACTGGGCGTGGACTATGCGAGAACGCGTGCGGGCACAGGCAGCGATCCTGGCCTGCTGACCACCAGTCGCCCGATCGAAGTCAACGTATTTTCGAATTTTGCCTTGCCGTCGGCGCGTTCGCAAAGCTTGAGCGCCGATGTCGTGCAGACGACGCTGGGCGGTGCCTGGTCGACCAACACTGGCGTGTTCTTGCAGGATCAGATCGCCATCGGCGAGCAATGGGACGTGCTAGCCGCGGTACGGCGCACGACCTACGAACTGTCCACGCGCAGCGATGGTTCGACGCAGACCCTGCACAAGTCCAAGTGGGTGCCGAAACTGGGCGTGGTCTACAAGCCATTGCAGAACGTCTCGCTGTACGCGTCTACGGCCACCGGTTTTCAGGCAGATTCGCTGATCGGAGAAAACGGCCAGCCGTTGCCTCCCTCGGTATCGCGCCAGGTCGAGGCGGGCGCCAAGATCGATCTGTTCGATCAGCGCGCGCGGCTTACGACGGCGTGGTATCGGATCAAGCTCGATCACAGCGTCGATCTGGTGTCGCCTGAGCCTCCCTTTTTTGCGATACCCGGACCCGGACAGACCAACCACGGCATAGAAACCGAGTTCACCGGGCAGATCACCCGTGGCCTGGATGTCACGGCAAGTTTCACCGACGCGCGCATCCACAATGACGACAACAGCATCGTCACCGGTACGCCGCAGCGACAGGGCAGCCTTTGGGCGAGTTACCGATTCCAGCGTGAAGCCCTGCAGGGCTGGGGTGTGGCCGGAGGCGTTTTTGCGCGCAGTCGCAGTGTCGGCCAGGCCAGCGGTGACCTGGCGTATTTCAATATCCCGGGCCAGGCGAGTGTCGAGGCCAACGTGTCCTACACCGCCGCGCATTGGCGCGCTACGCTGGGTGTAAAGAATCTTTTCGCGCGCACGCTGTACGCGGTCAATTTCGATCAGACCTTTGTACCGATCCGCGAAGGCCGAGTCTTTTTGCTGAGCGGCGTCTACGACCTCTAGGCCTGTCAACGGCATTTGAGTAGCCGGCCTTGGCATCAGGCACGCGCCATGGCGCCGATCGGGGCCGGGCGATGCGTTGTCTCGTTTGTCGCCGCATGCGTGCGTTGCACGGTTCCATGCGGATAGCCGTCAAAGGCGCGCACCAGCAGAGCGCAGGCTTCGCGGCGGAATGCTTCGCGGCGTTGCTCCATCTGGCGGCGGCGTTGCGATGTTGCCTGTGGGTGGAACGGGTCATCGAGCGGCAGGTCATAGCAACCCGCTTCGGTAAGCAGCCCGCCATGGGCTTGCAGGAGGCTGTCGTCGCTCGATGCATCCCTGCGAGAAATCCGGGCGGTCCGCGCCACTGCCCGTATCTCTTCGATGCCGTGGCAATGCGCGAGTGCGCGAATCAACGATAGCAACAGGTCCTTCGGCTGCAGGCCACAACTGCCTCGAACGAACTCGCGTGTCGATTCCTCGGCCATATATGACCATGCGCCCTGGATCGAGCCGATCAGGAGTCCTTGCGCGCCGGCAAAGGTGATCACGCACGAGGCCAGCGCTTCCTTGTATTCGTTCAGAAGATAGATGCCCAGTTCGCCAGCATTTCCGTCGACGGGCTTGCGCAGATGCAGGTATGCGGGCGCTGCGTTTTCCAGTCGCAGCATGGCTACGCGCACGTCGTGTCCCTTGATGATTCGTTCGCGCATGCGGCGGGGGAATCGATTCAGCAGAAAGTCGTAGTGCGCATCGATGATGCGCAGCCGTTCGTCTGTACCGAAATGGCGGCTGATATACGGGCGGTGCCAGCGGTCGTAGAGCTTGGGGTCGGTTTCGGCAGCCTGCCGCAGGGCCTGGGAGCCTTGCAGGTATTCAAGCCAGCGTACCTGCTGGGGAAAGTGGCGTAGCCAGCGGTATAGCCGGACCTCTGAGCGAAACGGGCTGCCTGTGCGGCTGGCGCGCCATGCGCGGAGCCAGAGTGCATAGGTGGCTTTTGCTTCGCCGATCATGGAGGAGGGCTCTGGATGGTTTCGACTTTAGCTATGACGTGTGAGGTGGGAGTTTTTGAAATGGCTGTTCCGAGAGGGCTTGGGGATGCCATTCGGTTCCGTATGGGCTTGATTCCTGCCAGGTCGCAAAGGCTCTGAGCAGCATTGAGAAATAAAGCCGATCGTACGGCCTCTCGAATCGTCAGGGGACACTTCGGACGCTTCTGAGGTACGCCGAATTGCTACGCGAGGCGTCGTGCCGCTGAGGACTTAAAGCCCCCCTCACCCTAGCCCTCTCCCCCGGTAGACCAGGGGAGAGGGGACTGACTGGAGCGAGTTTCAACGTTGCGTGCTTTTGGCTCTCTAGAGAGTTGGTGCGAGTGGAAGGGGTAAGACTCGCGCATGGCGGCCCTCTCTCACTCCTCACTCCTGAGCTCTACCGAGCGAGAGGGCCGCCGCACACGGGGAAGTAAGACGTGAGCACAGCGGCTCTCTCTCACTCCTCACTCCTCTCCACTCACTCCTCGGCTCTTACCACCTATACGCCACCTTCCCATAAACATAAGCCCCATCAAATCCGAACGGCGAAAACACCGAGTAGGGCAGTGACCCGCCGTTGTCGTTTGCTGCGATGACTCGATCTGGATAAGTGTTGAAGACGTTGTCGCCGCCGACGGTAAATGTCCAGCGATCCACGTTGTAGCTCACTGCCAGGTCCAGCAGCCATTTGGCGCCGAAGGTCTGGTCGAGCGATGCGGTGGTGGAGTTGTAGGAGACGAAGCTGCCGTAACGCGTCAGCGTGCCATTGAGACTCCAATGGCCTACGTTGTACATCTCATTGAGGATCAATTTGCTGCGTGGCGTGGTGTCGGCGAGCAGGCCGAACTGGTCGCGGCGATCGATGCGCTTGAGGTTGAGTCCGAGTGCGTTGAGTGCGGCTGGATTGGGTTTGACGTCGGTGACTTTGTTCTTGTTGTAGTTGTAGCTGAGGGTCGAGGTGAGGCTGCCGGCATCGCCGAAATCCGAGCGCCAGCTCGTCACCAGGTCGACGCCTCGCGTGCGCGTGTCCACTGCGTTGGTGAAATACGAGATGCCGCTGTAGTTGATGCCGGTAACGCCGTTGGCGGCAAGGTACGCCTGGACCGCCGGTGAGGTGGTGGCCAGGTTGCTCGACAGGGTGATGCGGTTGTTGATCTTGATCTGGTACAGATCGACGCTGATGTTCAGCGGATCGAGCGGATTCCAGACCATGCCAAAGGTGTAATTGTGTGATTTCTCCGGCTTGAGCTTTTGCGCGCCGAGCAATTGACCCACCTTGCTGGTCGCCGCCACCAGGCTGGTGTTGTAGATGCCTGCGGGCAGGCCGAGCGAATTGCCGTCGCCGAAGAACAGCGACGAGGTGGAAGAATAGAACTGCTGTGCCAGCGATGGCGCGCGGAAACCGGTCGATGCGCTGGCGCGCAGCGCGAAACGGTCGGTGAAGTCGAAGCGACCGGCCAGCGAACCCGAGGTGGTGTTGCCGAAGTCGTTGTAGTCCTCATGCCTTACTGCCAGCGAGGTGCCCAGGCGATCGGTGAGATTGGTTTCCAGGCTTAGATATTCAGCCACGTCATGGCGGCTATAGGAGCCGGCGTTGGCTGGCTGGAAGCCTGCGAAACCCTGGGCGCCACCGGCGACGCCGGATGTACCCACATACCAGGACGGCGTATCGCCTGCGTCGAGCCGATAGGTCTGGCGCAGATACTCCGCACCGAAGGCCAGCGTCACCGGATTAGGCAGCCAACCGACCGACAGTTCCTTGGCGATATCCACGTCGAAGGCTTGCTGGCCTGCGGCAAGAATGCCGTCGTGAAATTGCGTCGGACTGGAGCCGAAATCGTTCAACCATGCACGGTTGACGCTGTTGAGCGTTTCGTAGGAAACGCGGTTGCCGCCGTAGTTGGCGCTGACGTCCCAGCGCCAGCCACCGGACGTCTTGCCGCGCAGGCCAACCACCAGCGACTGGTCGATCGAATCGGAGTTTTCCAGCGGCAGATAGCCATTGGGATAGAGCGAAGGCACGGAGTTCGCGTTTGCAAGGCTGCGGAAGAACGCCGGCGAGGTACTGTCGCGGTGACCGTAGTGCCCGAACGCGTAGAACTGTACGCCGGGGGTGATGTCGTACTGCGCATTGAGCAGGAGGTTCTGGTCTTTCACGGCCGGGTCGCCGTAGCGCTGCGTGACGCCTTCGAAGGCGCGTGCTCGCGTGACACCGGCGCGGTTGGTGTAATCCTGGTTGCCGTCCTGCACGGTCAGGCGCAGCCAACCCTTGTCGTTATTGAGCGGAATGCCGAAGTTGGCCGAGCCCTGCCATTGGCGGCCATCGCCTGCCGAGTACTGGCCGCCAGTGACTTCTACCGAGCCGCCTTGCGCGCCCTTCTTGAGCACTACATTGATGACGCCGGCAATGGCGTCCGAGCCGTACTGCGCGGACGCACCGTCGCGCAGCACTTCGATGTGATCGATGGCGGCGATCGGGATTGTATTGAGGTCCACCGCTTGCGAACCGCGGCCCAGCACGCCGTTGGTGAGCAGGATCGCGCCAGGGTGCCAGCGCTTGCCGTCGACCAGCACCAGCACTTGATCGGGCGAAAGGCCACGAAGTTGGGCGGGGCGCTGGGAATCGGCGGTGTCCGCCGCGGCCGGGCGGGGGAAAGTCAATGAAGGGATGATGCGTGCCAGCGCCGTCGACAGCTCGCTGGTGCCGGTCTGCTGGAGTACCTGGCTGGAGACCACGTCGATGGGGGTAAGCGAACTGCTTTCGGTACGGTTATCGGCGCGAGTGCCGGTGACGATGACGGTGCCGAGATTCTTTGCCTTGTCGGTGCTGGGCGGGTTGCTGTTGGCGTCTTGTGCGATCGCGTGGGTGCCTAGCGTCAACAGGGCGATGCCGATCAGTGCCGGCAGTTTCTTTTGTTTGTGAAGGATCATGCGTCTGAAAACTCCCCAGGGGTTTGGTGCATTGCAGCAGGTCATGCAGGCTAGAGCTCCAAGTCCTTGCGAGTCAATCATGGACGTCTAGACGTCTATATGACGTGTCCTTCTATGCATATGCCCGATGGCCGGGGCGCCCGCCGGAAAGGCCGCTCGGCCCGGCTCCAGGGGCGGGGGACGTTGAAATTCGCCTCGCGGCCCAGATAATGAGCGGCTGGCCACCCCATCTGAAGCGGCGGCCGATGGATCGATCCGGAGTCACCATGCCCATCTATGAATTCGAATGCTGCGCTTGCGGTCACCGTTTTGACCGCCTGCAGAAGCTTTCCGACCCCGATCCCGAAGCCTGCCCGACCTGCGGCGCACCCCGTGTGCAGCGCCGGATCAGCGCTCCGTCGTTTCGCCTGTCCGGTAGCGGCTGGTACGAGACCGACTTCAAGAAGGACGGCGACAAGAAGCGCAACCTGGCCGGCGACGCGGCCGCGCCCGCGGCCAGTCCGGCGTCTGCCCCCGCTCCGGCCCCGGCGCCCAGCGGTTCGTCGAGCGACTGATTTCCCAAGCTGAATCGCAACATTCTGCGGTGGTGGGCACGGTATTTCCGGGCCGCCCGGTTGTCGCTACCTTGAGGCAACCAACCACAGCAGGGAAGTTCCGCGTGAAAGCGACCATGAAAATTGTTCTGACGGCCGTCTGCATGCTGGCGGCTGCCGCGGGAATCACCCCGCGCGACGCCCAGGCCCAGCGCTATGGTGGCCGCAACGACGAGGTGTATTGCGCCAGCAACGACGGGCGGGGTACCCGTTGCCAGGTGCCCTGGCGGGACTCGGTGTTGTCCCAGCAGATGTCCAAGGCCGGCTGTATCGAAGGCCGTACCTGGGGCAGCGACCCTTATAGCGTATGGATCAAGGACGGCTGCCGCGGCAACTTCCGCGATGCGCGCGGTGGTTATGGTGGTGGCCGGCCGGGCTATGGCGGCGGTGACCGCGGCCCGGGCCGCGAAGTCTATTGCGCCAGTAACGATAGCCGTGGCGCACGCTGCCAGATGCCCTGGCGTTACTCGGAGTTGTCCCGCCAGATGTCCAGTGCCAGCTGTGTCGAGGGCAGGACCTGGGGCAGCGACCCCAACAGCGTATGGGTGAAGGATGGCTGCCGCGGTCAGTTTGTCGAGGCGCGCGGTGGACGCCCGCGCTGGTAATGATTTCGCGCTGCCCGTGATGTTTTAACCGATCAGCCCCGGCATATGCCGGGGCTGATGCGTTTGCATGCTGCGTGACCGGGCCGCCCGCATCGCCTCATATGGCGGCCGGTGCTACCATTGCCGGCCTTTATCCGTCTTTTTCGGCACTTGCCGGGAGCTTCAAGCGCATGCGCACGCATTACTGCGGCCTCATTGATGAGTCGCTGGTTGGTCAGACCGTTACCCTGTGTGGTTGGGTAAATACCCTTCGCCTGCAGAGTCATGTGGCATTCGTCGATCTGCGTGATCACGAGGGTATCGCCCAGGTCGTGGTCGAGCGCGATAACGCAGACGCATTCGCCATCGCCGGCGACATCGGTTACGAGTACTGCCTGCGCGTCACTGGCACCATTCGCAAGCGCCTGTCGGCCAACGACAAGCTCAAGACCGGCACGATCGAGCTGTTGGCGGAAAAGGTCGAGATTCTCAATGCCGCGAAGGATCTGCCGTTCGCACTGCACGAGAGTCCGAACGAGGACATGCGGATGACCTACCGCTACCTCGACATGCGCCGCCCCGAGATGCAGAAGATGATGCGCACGCGCATCAAGCTGGTGCAGGCGCTGCGCCGTTATCTGGATGCGCGTGGTTTCCAGGATATCGAGACACCGATCCTGACCAAGGCGACGCCGGAAGGCGCGCGCGATTATCTCGTGCCCAGTCGCGTCCATCCCGGCCAGTTCTATGCGCTGCCGCAATCGCCGCAGCTGTTCAAGCAGATCCTGATGATGGCCGGTTTCGATCGCTACTATCAGATCGCCCGTTGCTTCCGCGACGAGGACCTGCGTGCCGATCGCCAGCCCGAATTCACTCAGCTCGACCTTGAGTTCGCGTTCGTCGAAGAACAGGACGTGCAGGACTTCGTCGAGGCATTGATTCGCCATGTATTCAAGGAAGTGCAGGGCGTCGAACTCGATGCCACCTTCCCGCGCATGACCTGGGCCGAGGCGATGCGTCGTTTCGGTTCGGACAAGCCGGACCTGCGCATCGCGCTGGAACTGGTCGACGTGGCCGATGCGCTCAAGCACGTCGAGTTCAAGGTGTTCGCCGAGCCGGCAAACGACCCTGCCGGCCGTGTTGCCGCGCTGCGTCTCCCGGGCGGGGCGACGTTGACGCGCAAGGAAATCGATCAGCTCACCGAATACGTAGCCAAGTACGGTGCCAAGGGCCTGGCCTGGTTACGCGTGGACGACCAGTCCAAGGGTCGCGAGGGCATCAATTCGCCGGTGGCAAAGTTCCTCGACGACACGGCGCTCGACGCCTTGCTCAAGGCGACCGATGCACAAAGCGGCGACATGGTGTTCGTCGGCGCCGGCAAGTGGAAAACGGTTACCGATTTCATGGGTGCGTTGCGGCTCAAGGTCGGCAAGGACCGCGGCTTGGTCGACAGCAGCTGGAAACCGCTGTGGGTCACCGACTTCCCGATGTTCGAGTACGACGAGGAAGAAAAGCGCTTCGTCGCACTGCACCACCCTTTCACCGCGCCCAAGGTCGACGACATCGGCGACCTGCGCGCGCATGCGGCTACGGCGGTGAGCCGCGGCTACGACATGGTGCTCAACGGCAATGAGATCGGTGGCGGCTCGATTCGTATCCACCGTCCGGAGATGCAGAGCGCGGTGTTTGAACTGCTGGGCATCGGTACCGAAGAGGCCGAGGCGAAGTTCGGCTTCCTGCTCAAGGCGCTGAAGTTCGGCGCGCCGCCGCATGGTGGCCTGGCTTTCGGTATCGACCGCATCGCCGCGCTGATGGCAGGTACCGAGTCGATCCGTGACGTGATTGCCTTCCCCAAGACCACCAGTGCACAGGATTTGATGACCGATGCGCCGTCGGCGGTGTCCGAGCCGCAGTTGAAGGAATTGCACGTGCGGACGGTGGCCGTGGAGTAGGCCTCGTCACGATAACCGCTCATATCCACGGTTATCCTGAGGGTCCTTCGATCACCACCCCGCTCATGTCCGATCACGTCATTCTGCTGCACGGCCTATGGATGCGTGGTTTCGCGCTGGCCATGTTGCACCGCCGCCTGATGGAGGCGGGTTTTCGCGTGCATCGTTTCGACTATATGAGTGTCGCCAGCCAGCAACAACGCGTGCTGGGGCGTTTGCACGACCTGATGCGGGAGCTGTCGCCACCCGCGAGGACGGTGCATCTGGTAGGTCACAGCCTGGGAGGCCTGCTCGCGCTGCGTGCCTGCACGCAAGGCGACGAGCTCCCTTCCGGCCGGATCGTTTGCATGGGTTCGCCGGTCATGGGCAGTTCCGCTGCGCGACGCCTGGCTGGTATGGGTCGCGGCGGCGAGGCGATGCTGGGGCAGAACCGCGCCCTGCTTGAGAATGGCCTGGAGCAATGGACCGGCCAACGCGAGGTCGGCATGATCGCCGGCTGCATGCCGATCGGGCTGGGAGCGATGCTGGGTCCCATTCCCGGCGAGCACGATGGCACCGTGGCAGTCGCCGAGACACGGCTCCCTGGGCTCACCGACCATTGTCTGGTCGAGGCCAACCACACCGGGCTGCTTTTTTCGCCCGTGGTGGCCCGCCAGGTGACGCATTTTTTGCGTGAAGGGCGATTCGAGGCCGGGATCGGAAAGCGCTAAGGCATAATGTCGCACCCCGGCTGGCGCCGCCCAGCTATTTCTCAACCTACGGCGAACGGCTAAAATTCGCCGCTTGTCCGCTCACCGCTGCAGGAATTGTCATGGGTAGAGGCCCGTCCATCGAAGGTCGCAAGAACGCCGAAGACGCCAAGCGCGCGAAGGTGTTCACCAAATTGATCCGCGAGATCACGGTGGCGACGCGCGCCGGTGTGCCTGACCCGTCCTCCAACCCGCGCCTGCGCGCGGCCGTGGACAAGGCCTTGTCGGCCAACATGACCAAGGACACCATCGAGCGTGCGATCAAGCGCGGCTCGGGTGCCGATGGCGGCGCCGCAATGGAAGAGCTGCGCTACGAGGGCTATGGCCCAGGTGGCATTGCGCTGATCATCGACTGCTTCACCGACAACCAGACCCGTACCGTTGCCGATGTTCGCAGCGTGCTGAACAAGAATGGCGGCAACCTGGGCACTACCAATTCGGTGGCGTTCCAGTTCACTCGTTGCGGCGAGCTGGTGTTTGCGACCGGCGGTGACGAAGCCAGGGAAGAAAAGGTGCTCGAAGCGGCGCTGGAAGCCGGTGCCGACGACGTCATCAACGAAAACGGCGAAAGCACGGTGATCTGCGCGCCTGAGAACTTCGAATCGGTGCAGCATGCGCTGATCCAGGCAGGGCTGCATGCCGAACATGCGGGTGTCACCATGCGGCCCAACAATCGCGTGGCCGTGTCGCCGGAGAACGTCGAGGCGCTGCACACGCTGATCGACAAGCTCGATGCGCTGGACGATGTGAGCGAGGTTTCGCACAACGCCGCCCTGCCGGCCGGGGTCGACGCTTAAGCCGTAACGGGTTTCCCCCGCTTACGCGCCCACGCCTCTCCGTCATGACCCGCATCATCGGCATCGATCCGGGTAGCCAACGCACCGGCGTGGGCATCATCGATGTGGATGATGCCGGCCGGCTGTCACATGTTTTCCATACAGCCCTTGCCGTTAGCGGCGAAGCCAGCTTTCCGCTGCGCCTCAAACGCATCTTCGACGAACTCTGTGACATCATCGCCGCCCATCAGCCGGCCGAGTGCGGGATCGAACGCGTGTTCATGGCGCGAAACCCCGATTCGGCGTTGAAACTGGGGCAGGCGAGGGGGGCCGCGATCTGCGCGGTAGCGAGCCGAGGCATCGAAGTGCACGAGTACGCGGCAACTGAAGTCAAACAAGCCGTGGTCGGCAGTGGTCGCGGCGATAAAACCCAGGTGCAGCACATGATGGGTGTCCTGCTTGGCCTCAAGGGGCCGTTGCAGGCCGATGCGGCCGACGCGCTTGCCGTAGCCGTTGCGCACGCGCATACGCGCGCCAGCCTGGCTCGCGTCGGCATCCCCCGAACCGCTTGGAGAAGGCGTCGATGATCGGCCGACTACGCGGCATCCTGGTATCCAAACAGCCGCCGTGGCTGATGATCGAGGTGGGTGGCGTGGGCTATGAGCTCGAGGCGCCCATGTCCACCATCTACGACCTGCCGCAGACCGGCAAGGAAGTGACGCTGCTGACGCATTACGCGGTAAAGGAAGATAGCGTCGCGCTTTACGGCTTTCTGCACGAATCCGAACGCGCGCTGTTCCGTAACCTGCAGAAAGTCAGCGGCATCGGCGCGAAGATTTCGCTGGCGGTGCTGTCGGGCGTATCGACCGCCGAATTTGCACGGCTGGTACAGACCGGTGATGTCGTCGCACTTACCAAGATTCCAGGCATCGGCAAGAAGACGGCCGAGCGCATCGTGGTAGAGCTGCGCGATCGCGTCGACGGCCTGACCACCAGTGTGACGGGTTTGGGCACAAAGACGCCGGGTGTGCCGCTCGATCCTGCCGCCGAAGCTACGGTGGCATTGCAGCAGCTGGGCTACAAGCCGGTTGAAGTTACACGTTTGGTGCAGAAGGTCGCCGCCGAGGGCGACACCGCCGAATCGATCATTCGCAAGGCGCTACGCGCCGCTCTCGGGAGTTAGAGACGTGGGTCATCACATTAACCAGTCAGATGCTTCGATGGACACGAAGCGCAGGCTGGCCGCTTTGGCGGCAGGTGCCATCGGTGTCGTTTTCGGCGACATCGGTACCAGCCCGCTCTATACGATGCACGAGGTGCTTGGCACGCACGGCATGAAGGTCACGCCCGAGACGGTGATGGGCGTCCTGTCGCTGGTGTTCTGGTCGCTGATCATCGTGGTTTCGCTCAAGTACGTACTCTTTGTGATGCGCGCGGACAACAAGGGCGAGGGCGGCATCATGGCGCTGATGGCCCTGGCCCAGCGCTCGATGGGCAGCTCGGCGCGAGCGCGCTGGATACTGGCGGTCTTTGGCATCTTCGGCGCTGCGCTGTTCTACGGCGATGGTGTGATCACGCCGGCGATGTCGGTACTGGGTGCGGTCGAGGGCCTGGAGATCGCGGCCCCGGGGTTGACCGATTACGTGGTGCCGATCTGCCTGGTCATCATCGTTTTCCTGTTCGCCTTGCAGCGCTATGGTTCGGCCAAGGTTGGCGCGATGTTCGCACCCATCATGGGGATCTGGTTTATCGTGGTGGCGGTGCTCGGCATACGCCAGCTGGTGGACAACCCGCAGGTGATGTACGCGGTCAATCCGATGTATGCCGTGCGTTTCATCGTCACCCATGAGTTGCAGGCCTTCATCGCGCTCGGCGGTGTGGTGCTGGCGCTGACCGGTGCCGAAGCGCTCTACGCCGACATGGGACATTTCGGCAAGCGGCCGATTCGCCTGGCCTGGACGTTCTTCGTGTTGCCGGCGCTGCTGCTCAATTATTTCGGCCAGGGCGCGCTGCTGATCAGCAATCCCAAGGCCATCGACAATCCGTTCTACCTGATGGTGCCGGAAAATCTGCTCTATCCGATGATCGGCCTGGCTACCGCCGCGGCGGTGATTGCCTCGCAGGCGGTCATTTCAGGTGCGTTCTCGATGACCCGCGAGGCGATCTCGCTGGGTTACGCGCCGCGTATGCGCGTGGTGCATACCTCGCGCGAGATGTCCGGCCAGATCTTCGTTCCGTGGATCAACGGCTTGCTGCTCGTATTGGTGCTGGCTGCGGTGATCGGCTTCAGGAGCTCGGCGAACCTGGGCGCTGCCTACGGTATTGCGGTGACCGGCACGATGACCATGACCACGCTGCTGGCCCTGGTGGTGGCGCGCAAGCAATGGAAGTGGAACTGGTTCGCGGTGGTCGTCGTGGGTGCATTCCTGTTGACGGTCGACCTTGCGTTCTTCGGCGCCAACGCGTTGAAGATCGCGCATGGTGGCTGGTTCCCGCTGGTGCTGGGTGTGGTGGTATTCGTCATGATGACTACCTGGCGTCGCGGCCGCGAGCTGGTGGTGCGCGAAATCAAGCAGTCCGGTCTCGCGCTCGAGCCGTTTATCGACAACATCCACGAGCATCCGCCATTGCGCGTACCGGGCACTGCGGTGTTCCTGACCGCCAATCTCGATGCCGTGCCACACGCCCTGTTGCATAACCTCAAGCACAACAAGGTGCTGCACGAGCGCAACGTGCTGCTGACGGTGGAGATGCTGGAGACACCGGTAGCGGACTTCCAGGAGCGCATCGATATTCGCTCCTTGAACGGCGAGTTCTATTGCCTGAGCCTGCGCTTCGGTTTTGCCGAAGACCCGAACATTCCCTTCGCGCTGACGCAGTGTTCGCGCGAAGGCCTGCCTTTCGACATGATGGACACGACGTTCTTCCTGTCACGCGAAAACATCGTTGCCGATAAACGTCGCCCAGGCATGGCACTTTGGCGCGACAAGCTGTTCGCGTTCATGGCCCGCAATGCGATGCCGGCAACGGCGTTCTTCCAGATTCCCGGCAATCGATTGATCGAGCTTGGTGCCCAGGTAGAGATCTGAGCTGGCAGGGTCGTGGGGAAGAGCTGAGGAGTGAGTGGAGAGGAGTGAGGAGTGAGAGGAAACCCGGCTTCGGGATTGAACTTTCGCAAGAATCCATGCCGATCGCGATAGAGTCGCTTCTGGGGCTCTTCTCTAACTCCTCACTCCTCTCCACTCACTCCTATAATCCCCACCTATGACCGATCACCCCCGCATTGTGACCAACGCCGCGCAGATGGACGATGAGGCCCTCGAGGCCACTATTCGTCCCAAGCGGTTGGCCGAGTATCTGGGCCAGCAGGCGGTGCGCGAGCAGTTGTCGATCTATATCGAGGCAGCAAAAAAACGCGGCGGTGCGCTCGACCATGTGCTGATCTTCGGGCCACCCGGCCTGGGCAAGACCACCTTGAGCCACGTGATCGCCAACGAGTTGGGTGTCAATGTGCGCTCGACGTCGGGCCCGGTATTGGAGCGGGCGGGCGACCTGGCCGCCTTGCTGACCAACCTCGAAGCGCACGACGTGTTGTTCGTCGACGAGATCCATCGTCTGTCGCCGGTGGTCGAAGAAGTGCTTTACCCGGCAATGGAAGACTTCCAGATCGACATCATGATCGGCGAAGGCCCGGCAGCGCGCTCGATCAAGCTCGATCTGCCTCCTTTTACCCTGATCGGTGCGACCACGCGCGCCGGCCTGTTGACGGCGCCGCTGCGCGACCGCTTCGGTATCGTGCAACGTTTGGAGTTCTATACGCCCGCCGAGCTCACGGCGATCGTGCGCCGTTCGGCACGCATCATGGGTATCCCCTGTGAAATCGACGGGGCGGAAGAAATCGCGCGCCGTTCGCGCGGCACGCCACGTATCGCCAACCGCCTGCTCCGTCGCGTCCGTGACTATGCCGAAGTGCGAGCCAACGGCCAGATCACCCGCGAAGCGGCGAACGCCGCCATGAGCATGCTCAAGGTCGATCCCGAGGGTTTTGACGATCTGGACCGGCGCCTGCTTTCCACCATCATCGAGAACTTCGATGGTGGTCCGGTCGGTGTCGAGTCCCTGGCTGCGGCGCTCAGCGAAGACCGCGGCACGCTGGAGGACGTGGTCGAGCCCTATCTGATCCAGCAGGGCTACCTGGTGCGCACCGCGCGCGGCCGTATGGCCAGCGCCAAGGCCTGGCGCCATATGGGCCTGACGCCACCGCCGCGCCAGACCCCGCTGCCGGACCTGTTTTCAGGCGAGGGAGAAGGGTAAGCGACCCTACCGCTTCGACGATCGGCGGCAATTTCACCCCATTGCTACCCGATCCCCGTTACTCGTTCCCGTATGCCCATGACTCCCATCGACACTTCAGCCGTCCTGTTTACCTGGCCTGTCCGCATCTACTGGGAAGACACCGATGCGGGCGGGGTGGTCTATCACGCCAGCTACCTGCGCTTTCTGGAGCGGGCCCGCACCGAGTGGCTCAGGAGCCTGGGGGTGCAGCAGTCCAGGATCAAGGAAGACAGCGGGTTGGCCTTCCTGGTGCGCGAGATGCAGCTGGACTTCCTCAAGGCGGCCCTGCTGGATGATGAACTGCAAGTGACGGTCGAAGTCAAAGAGCGGCGCGCAGCCAGTATCCTTTTCGCCCAGAGCATTTACCGGGCGGACGGCGTCGAGCTGTTGCGGGCCACGGTCCGAGCCGCCTGCGTCGATACCCGTCGCATGCGCCCGGTGCAGATTCCAGCTGGCCTTATCCCCGGCCTGTAAAAACTTTCAATTGACCTTTTGGCCTTAAGTGGCGGAGTACCCCCAGCAATGAACAGTGGATTGGACATTTTCAAGCTGATCGCGGAAGCGAGCATCCCTGTGAAGCTCGTGCTACTCGTGCTGCTGGTGTTCTCGTTCATGTCGTGGGTGATCATCGTCCGCAAATATGTGCAGCTGAAAGCGGCGAACGAGAATGCCGAGTCGTTCGAGGAGCGTTTCTGGTCGGGCGCTGACCTGGCCCAGCTGTTTCGCGAAGTGAGCAATCGCGGCGCGAGCAACGGCGGCCTGGAGAACGTATTCGAATCGGGCTTTCGCGAATTCGCACGCCAGCGCCAGCGTCGCGTGCATGACATGCGCGTGGTGATCGAAAGCTCCGAACGCGCGATGCGCGTGGCAGGTACCCGCGAAATCGGTTCGCTCGAACGCAATCTGGAATTTCTCGCCAACGTCGGTTCGATCAGCCCGTATGTGGGCCTGTTCGGTACGGTGTGGGGCATCATGGGTGCGTTCCAGGGCCTGGGTGAAATGAAGGACGTCACCATTGCCGTGGTCGCTCCGCATATCTCCGAAGCACTGATCGCCACGGCCATGGGTTTGTTCGCCGCAATCCCGGCGGTATGGGCCTATAACCGCTTCGCCAACAAGGTCGAGCGCGTGGCCTCGCGTTACGAGGTGTTCCAGGAAGAGTTTTCCTCGGTGCTGCAGCGGCAGCTCCAGACCGACGACCCCA
>Ga0207695_10001447_pt1 | contig 39719 bp, 28 predicted proteins | sample KBSC54metaG_FD_184354 | JGI IMG/M metagenome (GOLD analysis project Ga0207695, IMG submission 184354) | Corn rhizosphere microbial communities from Kellogg Biological Station, Michigan, USA - KBS C5-4 metaG (SPAdes) (version 2) | ecosystem: Host-associated > Plants > Roots > Rhizosphere > Soil... | reverse complement strand
GTCAATGATCTGCCGGTAAACCGGAACGCCGCTCCGTAGATCAAGTTGAAATGTCACTCTAATTGTATTAGTACACTAGTACATGGGCAAATGCAAGCACTGTTTTCTTAGCTTGATCGCCAGCTAAATTAAAGACGGGCCGAAAAACAATCGCATGAAATGTATCGTCACTGGCGGCACGGGCTTCTTAGGCGCCCGCATTGTCGACCGTCTAAAACAAAATGGCCACCAGGTCGCTGTATGGAGTCGCCACGGAACCAACGTGAGCCCTGACGGGTTCCATGCCGTGATTCACCTTGCGGGAGAAACCGTCGCTCAGCGCTGGAACCCTGAAGTGAAACGCCGCATCCGCGAGAGCCGCAAACAAGGAACCCATGCCCTGGTTGACGCAATAGCCCGCGCGTCAGACCGTCCGCGGATCCTCCTCTCCACCTCAGCCATAGGCATCTACGGCGATCGCGGCGATGAAATCCTCACCGAAGCCTCAGCGCCGGGCAGGGGCTTTCTCGCCGACGTCTGCAAAGAATGGGAATCGGAAGCCGACCGCGCTCAGGATTTCGGTCTCCGCGTAGCCAAATTCCGAATTGGATTCGTGCTTGGCAGAAACGGCGGCGCATTGGCCAAAATGGTTCCCGCGTTCAAATGTTTCGCGGGAGGCAGATTAGGTTCCGGCAAGCAATGGATGCCCTGGATCCACATCGAAGATGTTGTGGGACTCTTCATCCACGCTCTTAACAACGAATCCGTCTCGGGAGTTTGGAACGCCACCTCGCCCAACCCCGTTCGCAACGCGATTTCACCCGGGAACTGGCCTGCGCAGTTCACCGCCCTGCGTTGATTCCCGTTCCCCCGTTTGCCCTGAAGCTGGCATTCGGTGAACTCGGTCAACATATGCTCGATAGCGCCCGCGTGACCCCGCAAGCCGCCCAAGCGGCCAACTACCGCTTCCTGCACCCTAAACTCGCGCCGGCATTAAATGACCTTCTGGGTAAGACTCAAACCCGGCCCAACTCCCGGGCAAACTTCAGATCTTAGAGTTCTTCAGGGCCGCGCCGGGTGCGTCCGAACCGGGCCGGGTAACTCTCCATTCCGTAGTTGCTCCCTGACCGCCTCCGCCAAACCCTCCGTCTCCCGGGTCAGATCGTAATCGGGATTTAGAACCGGCATCGCCGGATGCATCGCATCCAGCCACTGATCGAGCCGGCTCTGAAGCAATAGCGCCATCGACCTCTCGGCCGCCGCGACATCCTTCGCTTCCCCCGGGTCCGCCGGCAGGTTGTAGAGTTCCACCGCGTCATCCTCAAACCACTTGATCAGCTTCCACCCGCCCACCTGTATCGCCGCTCCTGGCCGCCCGCCCTGGTCCGAATAATGCGGATAATGCCAGAAAAGCGCGTCGCGCTTCGGTTCCGTTCCGCGGCGCAGCGTCGGCGTCAGATCAACGGCATCGCGCGGAGCGCCGATGAACCGATTCGTGCCCGCCATTCGCGCTATCGTCGGATAGAGATCCGTGCCGATCACGGGCGCTTCGCAAACGCCGCCTGCCTTTGTCACACCAGGCCACACAACGAACATCGGCGTTCGGATGCCCCCTTCATAAAGAAAGCCTTTGCCGCCCTTAAGGGGCGCGTTCGAAGTCGCCGCCATACCTTTATACTCTGCGGAAACCGAACCGCCGTTATCCGACGTGAAAATGAAAATCGTATCGCCGCCCAGCCCTTCCGTCTCCACCCGTTTCACCACACGCCCCACACTCTCGTCGATGCTCTGCACCATAGCGGCGTAAGTGGCGTTATGCTGCGCGTCAGCGTGACGCGGGTCTGACTTGCGCTCGTACCGTCCGACAAGGCCCGGCTTGCCTTCAAGCGGGATATGTACGCCATAATGCGCCAGATACAAAAAGAATGCTCTCTTCGCGTTCTTCTGAATGAAATCCTCCGCTGCGTCGGTTAATACGTCTGCAAGATACGCGCCCTGCGTCGCGGCTATCGGCGGATTGCCATTCCACTGCGGAAAGAAGTGGCTTTTCGGCGCGCCCGTATCGTTCCCTGCCACATTGACGTCGAACCCCTGCTTTTCCGGGTAGTACCGCGGTCCCCCCAAGTTCCATTTACCGATCGAGGCCGACATATATCCGGCAGCCTTGAGTTCCTCCGCAATGGTCGTTTCTTCCAGCCTCAGAAACTGCTGCGACTCGGGCGCGATCAGCCTGGAATACGGCAACTGGTGCTTGCCGGGCAGGGAATTCGTAATGCCATGCCGCGCCGGGCACTTGCCCGTCATAATGCTCGCGCGCGTCGGCGACCCAACAGGACTGGCCGCATAAGCTCTGGTGAAATTCATCCCGCGCGCCGCCAGCGCGTCGATGTTCGGCGTCTCGTAATAGGTGCTGTCGTTGTAGCCGATGTTGTTGAACCCAACGTCACGCCAACCGAGGTCATCGATCAGAACCAGGATGATGTTGGGTTGCCGCGCAAACGCCGCGTTCGGATTCCTCGGGGGCGCCCCTTGCTGAGCCAGCAGCGAAGTCTGCAGGAAGCGCCGCCTGCTCACCATCAGAGCGCTTCGGCGGCTGCGCCCAGCGTGAGCGTTACCTTCATGGTTCTTCCACCGCGAAAAATCGTCAGTTCCATCTTGTCGCCGGCCTTCTTCCGATTAACGGCGCGCCGCAGGGCGTCCGGCCCGTCCACGTGCGTGCCGTCGATAGCCGTAATCAAATCCCCGCCAATGCCCAGCCGATACATGCCCACAATCACCGTGCGGTTGTAGCCCCTCAAACCCGCTTCGTCAGCCGGCGATCCCGATTCAATCGTCTCGATCAGCAGTCCGCCTGACGCGGGCAGTTGCAGCGCCTCCGCCAGATCGCCCTGCACGAACTGCACGCGGCTGATCCCATGTACCGGATGCGAAATGCGCCCCGTCGTCCGGTATTCTTCCAGAATCGCCTTCGCACGGTTCACCGGCATTGCAAAGCCGATTCCAATACTCCCCGCCTCGCCACTCGCAGTCTGCGAACCGTAGATCGCGGTATTGATGCCGATTACATTGCCCCGCGAGTCGAACATCGGTCCGCCGCTATTGCCGGGATTGATGGCTGCATCCGTCTGTATCAACCCCTCAAGCGCGGTCCCGTCTTCATTCTGCAGACTGCGCCCCAGCGAACTGACGATGCCGGTCGTGAGCGTGCCCTCCAGCCCGAACGGATTCCCGATGGCCAGCACCTTCTGGCCCACCTGAAGAGCATCGGAATCACCCAACCGCACGTAGGGGAATTTGCGACTGTCTTTTATCCTGATCAGGGCCAGATCGTTGCGCCGATCGATCCCCAGCACCGTCGCCTTGTACTGCTTCTTATCCCGGTCGGCCATGGTAACGGTGATGTTCTGCGAACCGGAAATCACGTGGTTGTTCGTAATGATCTCGCCTTCGTCATTGATCAGAAAACCGGAACCGGTCCCCTTTTGCGGGTAGATCTGAAAGAAAAAATCGCGCTGGTACACCACGCTTGTAATGTTTACCGTCGCCAGCCGATTCGCTTTGTAAATGTCGATATTGTTCTGTTCGTCGGCATCGAATCCGGCGCCATGCGCCGTCACAGGTTCGGACCAAAGCCGACCGCCCGATGAGAGCGGTCGCATGATCTGCGAAAGCCTCCATTGCCCGCGCGATGTAACCAGCCAAAAGGTTACAACCAGAAACAGTGTGAAGAGCAGCGCGCGGGGTCTCATTGTGCCAGTTTTCTCAATTCCTCGAATACCATTTTAGTTTGACGCAGAGTCGCCTCAAGCGTACCTCCCGTGTCGATGACGTAATCGGCAACGGCCTTTTTTTCCTCAACCGGCATTTGGCGGGCGAGACGCGCCAGAACGTCGCTTTCCTTTGCGCCGGCCCGTTGCATCGCGCGGGCAATCTGTTGTTCACGGCCGCAGGTCACCAGAATCAATTTCGGAAACTCACGGTACCCGCCTGTCTCCACCAGAATCGCGGCCACGTAGATCCCAATACCGTCAGGATCGCCGCGGGCAATTTCGGCGAAACGCCGTTGAGCAAGTGCCTGTACAGCGGGATGCACAATCCTGTTCAGTCTTGCCAGTTGCACCGGGTCTGAGAACACTATAGCCGCCAACCGGGACCTGTCAATGCCCGCATCCTCCCGTAGAATCCCTTTTCCGAATTCCTCGACGACGCGGCTATAGGCCGAACCACCTGGCGACAACACTTCATGGCCCAGTTCATCGGCCTCGATCACATAACAGCCAAGGCCCCGCAAAGCCGCGGCGACGAAACTTTTTCCGCTCGCCAATCCGCCGGTCAGCCCGGCAATTAACATCTGTCGTTTAACTGCGCGTCCGGGTCAACGCCGTGCCTGCGTTCCGCCGCTTCAATCGTGTTTTGCATCAGCATCGCAATCGTCAGCGGCCCCACGCCGCCCGGCACCGGAGTGTATGCCGAGGAAACACGGGCCACGTCACCCGGATGAACATCGCCCACCAGCAGACTTCCCCGTTTGCCGAAGGCCGCCAGCCTGGTCGCATCGAATATCCGTTTCGCATCCGCGGGCTCCGTCACAGAATTCATCCCGACATCAATCACCACAGCACCGGGCTTGATATATCGCTCCGTGATCATCGCTGCGCGCCCGATTGCCGCCACCAAAATATCCGCTTCCCTGCACACCGCCGCCAAGTCCCTCGTCTTTGAATGGCAGATCGTCACCGTAGCGTTTTCTTCGAGCAGCAGCAGAGCCATCGGCTTGCCCACAATCGTGCTGCGGCCGACCACCACGGCGTGCTCTCCCGCGATCGGGATGTTGTAACGCTTTAGCATCTGAATCACCCCCGCGGGAGTGCACGGCCGAAGACCCGGTCGTCCGGTAGCAAGCAGCCCGGCGTTGTACGGGTGGAAGCCGTCCACATCCTTCTCGGGCGCTACTGCCAGCAGAATCTTGTGCTCGTCAATATGGGCCGGAAGCGGAAGTTGCACCAGAATGCCGTCGATCTCCGGACGAAGATTCAGCACCCGAATCAGTTGCAGCATACTCTCCGTCGAAATCGAAGCCTCCGGCGTGATGGACTCGTTGTAAATGCCGAGTTCCCCCGCCGTCTTGGTCTTGTTGCGAACGTAGACTTCCGATGCCGGGTTGTTCCCGACCAGCACCACAGCCAGTCCGGGCGGGCGCCCGATGGCAGTCATCAGGCGCTCTACGCGCGGCCGGCACTCCGCTTTGATCCGATCGCGAATGGCATTTCCATCAAGAAGCAGCGACACTGTTTCTAATTTACCGGACAGTCGTCAGCGCACGCAGATAGCGGTCGAAAAAATCGACCGCCTGATAGAACGAACTCACACGAATACGCTCGTCTTTGCCATGGGAACGGTCGTCGCCTCGTTCGATTGCAATCTCGCCGATTCCGAAACTGGGCATGCCCGCCGCCATCGTATATTTACTGTCCGAGGCGCCGGTTTCCATGTCGGGCACGATCCCCGCGCCTGGCCACAGTGAATCGGCGATACGCTCCAGAGGCTTCATTATTTCGGGAGTGGGCGCGGCCGGCGGCAAACCAGGTTTATCCGGCGCGTGATCCTGCGCTGCGCCCGTCGGACCGTCGAGATACCGCACCAGGACCTTGGTATCCGCCAGCTTTCGAATCAAATCCAGCCGAACTTCCTCGGGGGAATGCCCCGGCAAAATCCGACAGTTCACCACTGCCTGCGCGGTCTGCGGCAAAGCATTATTGGCGTGGCCCGCGTTCAGGCGCGTCGCCACACAGGTGGTGTGAAGCAGCGAGTTGTAACGCGGGTCTGCGGAAATTCGTTTGATCGCTTCAGCATTCGGCGGGCTCAGCAAAACAGCGTTCATATCCGCGGCATTCTGCGGCGTTTCATGTGCCGCGATCTTTCCGAAATAGACCCGCGTTACCGGATTGAGTTCGAACGGAAACGGCGAACGCGAAAGCCTCGTCAGCGCCTCCGCCAGGCGGTAAATTGCATTTTCCGGAGTGGGTTTCGAACTGTGACCGCCGGGGTTGGTGACAGTCAGCTGGAAATCCGCATAAAGCTTCTCGGTAGCCGCGACTCCAACGTCAATTGCCTTGCCCTTCTCAGTGGTAACCCCACCGGAGTCGCCGTTGAGCACGTAATCCGCGTCGATGAGAGTGCGATGGTTCTTCAAAAGCCACTCCACGCCATTCGCAGGCCCGCCTTCCTCATCGGCGGTAAGCGCCAGAATCACGTCACGAGACGGAGTGTAGCCTTCCTGCTTGAACCCGATCAGCGCGTTGATCATGACGGCATCGAAGTCCTTCATGTCCTCCGTGCCGCGCCCATAATAATAGCCATCCTTCTCCACAAATTCGAAGGGATTGGTGGTCCAGTCTTCCCGTTTGGCCTCCACCACGTCGAGATGACCCAGAAGCAATATCGGTTTGAGTTTGCTGCCTGCCGCGCCATGCAGCCGCACGACTAAGTTGCCCTTTGTTGGCCGACCATCGGGAACCAGCAGAGTCACGTCTTCCCGGGCAAACCCGGCATCCAGGAATCGCTTCGCCATCGCGCGCGCCGCCGCGGTGTTATCGCCGGCCGAATCGGTTGTATTGATCTCGATGAGTTCCCGAAACACATCGTGAGCACGCTTCTTTGCAGCTTCATTTACCTGAGCGATAAGCGCGTGCGACAGGAACAAAGAAGCCGCGATGAAACACGTCCGATGCATATCGGACATCTTCCCACGCCGTCTAATTAAACCAGGCCGGCCTGCGCAAGCCGCTACTTGACCCCGGCGCAAACTTACTCACTGTCTTGTGGGGCGGGTTGGTAATCGGCCGCTCTACTGCCCGCCCGCCGAAAATGGCTTCTGGCGTTTCGGCCCGCTCGAAAAATGCTCGTACTCCTCCACATCTTCCATGCTGCCAATCACCAACGGCATCCGCTGATGGATTTTCGTGGCCTGAATATCCAAAATCCGTTCCGTTCCCGTTGACGCCCGCCCGCCCGCTTGCTCCACCACATAACCAAGCGGAGCGCCCTCGTAAAGCAGCCGCAACTTTCCTTCGGGATGCGACGGATCCGGCGGATAAAAATACAAACCGCCCTCAATCAGGCTGCGGTGAACGTCGGCCACCAAAGCTCCGGTATATCTCAGCGAATAAGGCCTGTGAGTTTCCTTATCGTCCGCCGTAACCCACTGCAGATAATTCCGAACGCCAACTCCCCATTCATGCGAATGACCCAAATTCGCGCTGTAGTAATGGCCTCGTGCAGGACACTTAATATCTTCGTGCGACAGCAGGAACTCCCCAAGCTCCCGGTCGAGCGTGAACCCGCACACGCCTTTTTCAGTCGCGAAAACCAGCAGCGTGCTGGTACTGAACATCACGTACCCCGCGAGAATCTGGTCCGACCCTTTTCGCAGCACATTTTCCTGCACCGACGCGCCGGGAATTCGCTTCCACACGCCAAAAATTGCCCCCAGCGACCCATTGATATCCGTGTTCGAAGATCCGTCAATCGGGTCACAGCACATCACGTACTGGCTATTCTCCCCGCCCGGCAGCTCCACCAGATTTTCCATCTCTTCCGATACGATCGCGTAAAGCAGACCGTTCGACGTAAACGCGTCCACCACGATGTCATTTGCAAATACATCGAGCTTTTTCTGCGAGTCGCCGGTGGCGTTCCGGTCGCCCATCAGCCCCAGCTTCCCCACCAAAGCCGCGCGCCCAACCTCCCGCGCAATAATCTTCGAGGCGTAAGCCATTTGCGTAAGCAGCAGCCCAAGACCGCCATCCGTTTCCGGATACTTGGCCTGCTCCTCCGCCAGAAAACGATTCAGCGTAGTTCCGATTCGGCTCATTCCACTCTCCAGGGTCACCCTCATCACTTACGATGCTGCCCCGCCAAGTTCCGGAGGGCCAACAGGCATTGCACAAATGTATCCTTAACCGCCGCCGCATTGCAATTCGTCCCGCGCATATTTCGATCAACCCCTGGCGATAACATAGACGATATGACTCGCGCACTCATCTGCCTGGCCCTCACGTTCGCCGCTTCTACAGTTATGGGAGCCGCGGACAAAAAAGAGCCTGCTCCAAAGGTTCAGGCCAAACTGCTCGATCACGCTGAATACATTTGCAACAACTGCCTCTTTGGAAACAGCGATTACTACTTCTGCTTCGACGTGAATAACAAGATTCTGATCGGCCACGAAAAGATCCGCACTCAAACGCGTAAGCAGGCGCCAGCCGACCTGCTTGGCGAACGCGGAAAGATGGTACCGATTCGATACGACGACACCTACATCTGGATTCCCGGGCCGAACGGCAAAGAACAGCGCCTGACTCAGGACTACTCACGCAAGCTGTTCACCTTCAACGACGCCTGCCAGCGCGCCACGAAATAGACTTCAGAGGCCATCGGGCGTCCACCCGTGGCCAATGAATTACACGTATATCTTTTCGAGCTTGTTCACCACATAAGCCCCGCAGCGTTCATAACTGGTGCGCGGACCCTTGCGAGCGATGTCGAGATCCACGCAGATCCACCCTTTGTAGTTGATCGACTTCAGAACGCGGTGGCACGCGGGAAAATCAATATCGCCGTCACCCAGATCGTAGATCGTGTCGATGAATTTGGCGGCAGAATCGATTTTCGCGTCCTTATAATCCATCATCATCAATCGACTCTTGTACTTATCCAGGTTCCTGGCCGCATCGCAGCCCGCGAGGTGAAGGTGGGCGGTATCCGGCGAGAACCAAAACAGCTTCGGGTCCGTAAGCGCCATGCATCGGTCCAGTTCGTCCTGCGTCTGCACCATTTCGCCCATATGGTTATGCAGACCCGCCCGGAAACCCATCTCGCCCGCGAGTTCCCCAAGCTGGTTGAACGTCTGGCACATCGTCGCGAAATTCGCTTCGGTGAGGTTCGATCGATTGGGCGGGAAGACCACCAGAAGTTTAGCGTCGAAAGTCTTCAGAAAATTCATGGCGACTTTGGCATTGGCGAAAACGGTCTCGCGCTGCGCCGCATCGTGTGTGGGGCCATTGAAAGAAATGGTGATAATGCTGAGCCCGCGTTTCTCGGCTTCCTTCTTCATCTGCCCGGCAGTGATGTCGTATTTTTTTAGAATCTGCGGAAATTGCGTGACGCGGACACCGATGAAGCCCGTATCCTTCATGACGTCAAAGATATCCGTGAACGGAACCGGCGGGAACGAGTTCCAGAGATTAGAGCCGAGCGCCCATTTCACATTCTTATTCGCCGGCAATCGGTCGGCCGCGCGAGCAAGCGCGGAGGCAAACAGAGCAAGTGCGGTGCGTCGGGTCACGTGCTTGAGTGTATTACAAATAAAGGACGATGGCGGCTGAAGAACCATTTCGGTCGCCGCGCTTCTTTACACATAATCACGTTCTACCTTTGTAATAACAAGTAACAATCAAAGGACGGCTTCGTCTTGCCAAAAGACGGAAAAAGGTCTATGCAAATCAGATTCAAACACTTCGCAGGGTTTCTCGCGGCACTTTTCGCGTTCTTAGTGCTGGCTGCTCAACAGGTTAACGCGCAAAATGCCGGAACAGTGCGAGGTACGGTGACAGATCCGTCAGCCGCGCTTATCCCCGGCGCGACAATTCAGATTTCAGGTAATGGAGTGAGCCGAAGCGTCAAATCCGACGGCAACGGCAAATTTACTCTTACGCTTCCGCCGGGCAACTACGCGGTCCGCGCCGATGCCAAAGGCTTTGTGACATTTTCACAGCCGACGCTGGCCGTTTCGTCTGGCCAGGTGTCCGCGCTCGATGTGGCGCTGCAAATCGCCGCGGAGGCACAGCAGATACAGGTGAGCGATGAGGCGGCAGGTCAGGTTTCAGTCGACCCCTCCTCGAACGTCGGCGCTTTGGTTTTGAAGAACGAAGATCTCGAAAGTCTTCCTGACGACCCCGACGATTTACAGGCGGATTTGCAGGCGCTTGCCGGACCGGCCGCGGGTCCGAACGGAGCACAGTTCTTCGTGGACGGCTTCAGCGGCGGTCAGTTGCCCCCAAAGAGTTCGATTCGCGAAATCCGCATCAACTCGAATCCGTTTTCCTCTGAGTTCGACCGCCCTGGTTTTGGACGGATCGAAATCCTGACCAAGCCGGGCACGGATGCGTATCACGGCGGCGGCTTGTTTAACTATGGAGACCGTATTCTCGACACGCGCAACCCGTTCCTGGTGGGCGACCCTCCCGGTTACAGCACGAAAATGTTCTCGTTCAACATCGGCGGACCTCTGCTAAAGAAGAAAATGTCATTCTTCCTCGACGCGAATCGACGTCAGATCAATGAGAACAACCTGATTAACGCCACCATCCTGGACAGCAGTTTCAACGAAGTTCCCTTCATCAGCGCTTATTCAACGCCAAACCGGGTGTGGAGAATCAATCCCCGTTTGGACTACCAGTTGAACGCAACAAACACGCTGGTAATGCGCTATGAGCACTCGGATTCTTCGAGCGTTAGCGGCGTGGGTGGATTCTCGCTTCCCGATCAGACGACCAAATCGAATAACAAGAACAACACCGTCCAGATCACCGAAACAATGATCGTGGGGACCAAAGCGGTAGTGGAAACACGGTTCCAGTTCCGCGACAGCCATCAGAATCAGAACGCGCTCGGAAATTCAGCTATTCCTGGGATCGATGTCTCGAGTTCGTTCAATTCGGGCGGATCGCCTTTCCTGTCGAACTACAACCAGGACAAGGGTTACGAACTGCACGAAGTGATGACGATGACGCAGGGGACACATGCCATCAAAGCCGGCGTCCGATTGCGGCAGGAGAACATCTCCAACTACTCCACATCGAATTTCAACGGATCTTATTCGTTCAGCATTAACAGTGCCAGAGGCGCCGCCTGCCTGGCCGGTTACACCAATCCGACGTCGCTCGACCTATACAAGGAAACAACTAAGCTGCTTTCGTCGGGAGTGCCGATTTCAAGCGTGATCGCGCAGGGCTGCGGGCCGACACAGTTCACGGAGAGTTCCGGAACCCCTTTACAGACGGTCGGCCAGTTCGACCTGGGCGCGTTCGTCCAGGATGACTGGAGATTCCGCCCGAATTTGACGATCAGCACCGGGCTGCGCTGGGAGACCCAGACCAACATCGGCGATCATAAGGACTTCGCGCCGCGCGTCGCAATCGCCTGGGCGCCGGGAGCGAAAAAAGGTCAACCCTCGAAGACCGTCATCCGAACCGGTTGGGGAATGTTCTACGATCGCATCGGCGAAAACACAACGCTGCAAACGCTTCGCTTCAACGGCGTTTCGCAACTGAATTATCAGCTCACAGCCACCAATACCCCGCTGACGTTCTATCCGAATGTGCCGCCCGCTTCATCGCTGGCGGGAGGGCTGCTCCAGCAGAATCTCTACCGGCTTGACCCAACCCTTCGCGCGCCTTACATGATGCAGGCCGCCATCAGCGTAGAGAGATCGCTGCCTGGCCGAACTTCGCTATCGGTGAACTTTGTGAATTCGCGCGGATTGCACACCCTGCGCCAACGCGATGTGAACGCTCCTTTGCCCGGAACCTTCGGAGCGGCCGGGACCCCGAAAGGCGTGCTCCCCTTCCCCACCCTGGGGCCGATCTATCAATACGAAACGACCGGCATCTACAAGCAGACGCAGGCCATTATCAATGTGAGCAACCGCCTGAACCGCAGGCTTTCGCTCAATGGCTACTACACGCTCGGGTTTGCGCACAGCAACGCGAACGGTTTGCCCATGGATCAATACAACACCGCGGCCGATTACGGGCGCGCTCAGTTCGATGTGCGGCATCGCGGATACGTGGGCGGCACGGCGCAGTTGCCTTACGGCATCAGCCTCGCTCCCTTCGTGACCATGAGTTCCGGCGGTCCATTCAATATCACAACCGGCGATCAATTCAACGGCGACGGAATCTTTAACGCGCGCCCGGCTTTTGCGACAAGCTCATCCACCAACGTGAGAGTGACCCGGTACGGCACGTTCGATCTGAATCCGGCAGTGGGTGTAGCGCGAATTCCGGTAAATTACGGAACGGCGCCCGGAAACTTCACGATGAACCTCCGGCTGAGCCGCACATGGGGCTTCGGCGAGAAGGCTTCGCCCAGCGGTCTTCCCGCGGGTGTGGATGCCGGCGGCGGACCTGACGGTGGTGGTCGCGGCGGTGGCGGATTCGGCGGCGGCGGCGGTGGTCCCCGCGGCGGTGGCGGTGGCGGTCGTGGCGGCGGCGGCGGATTCGGTGGCGGCGGCGGTCCCCGTGGCGGTGGTGGTCGCGGCGGTGCCAGCGGCAAGAAATACAGCGTGACGCTTTCCATTAATGCCCGAAACGCCCTGAACCATGTCAACCTGGGGGCGCCGACCGGCAATCTCACTTCTCCGTTCTTCGGTGAATCGACGAACATTTCGAATGGCGGCGGCGGTGGCGCTGGTGGGGGCGGCGGCTTCGGAGGCGGTGGAAGCGCTGCCGGAAACCGGCGCGTCGAGGCGAGTCTCCGCTTCTCGTTCTGATGTAAACCACCGTTTGCAGCACAATAAACAAAGGCCGCTCCACACCGGAGCGGCCTTTTTTTGTGCCCTGGAAATGCTACAGAAATCTTACACAAAGGCTCTCAGAAGCCTGTTAGCGTGAGATTACATGCTTGAAACAGCTGCACGTCCGGCGGTGACCGTCTCTCCGAAATCGATCCAAAGCGATACGTCACCGGCACGCGGCGGCAAAGAAATGGAAATGATCCTGCCGCGGCGCGGAAACCTGAACTGGTCTACGTTCGGCGTCATGGCGCTCTTTCACGTGGGAGCCATTGTCGCCTTGTTCATGTTTAGCTGGAAGGTACTCTTCGCATCCCTCTTTCTGTACTGGGTGGCGATCGGCTTGGGCATCAGCATGGGTTACCATCGCCTGCACACCCATCGGTCTTACACGACTCACCGATGGGTGGAATATGCGCTGGCGATTTGCGGCACGCTGAATCTGGAAGGCGGACCGATCTTCTGGGTAGCGACGCACCGGATTCATCACCAGAAATCGGATCAGCCCGGAGACCCCCATTCGCCGCACGATGGCGCGTTTTGGTCGCATGTGGGCTGGATTCTTTTCGGCGAAGTGAACCACAACAACACCCGGCTGATGTCGAAATATGCGCCGGATCTCGCAAAGCATAAGTTCTACGTCTGGCTGAATAATTATCACTGGGTTCCGATTATTGTTCTGGCTGCGATTCTGTATGCTGTCGGCGGCGCGCCGCTATTCTTCTGGGGAATTTTCCTGCGGGTTACTTTTGGGCTTCACGCAACCTGGCTGGTGAATTCCGCCGCGCATATGTTTGGCTCGCGGCGATTCGACACACGCGACGATTCGCGGAATTCCTGGTGGGTGGCAATGCTTTCGTTCGGAGAGGGCTGGCATAACAATCACCATGCGCATCCAACTTCGGCGAGACATGGCCTGGCGTGGTATGAAGTGGATTTCTCGTGGATGACACTGCGGGCTATGAAGGCAGTCGGGCTGGTTTCGAATCTCAAAGTGGCGCGGCTGGCGAGTTCGTTTGAGAATCGCGAGGCGGCGTAGATAGGCCGCCGGGCTCCTCAAACCCACGGTATCCTTTGCGCACCCGTCATGTTTACAGTCTTCGCTTCGGCACCCAGCTCCCGGCGTTGAACGTCGGTTTGCGCTGGACGACTGGACCAACGCCGGGCTCACGCCTCCCCAGCGAGCCCATATATGCCCGTCACTCACCGGGCCATTCTGGCCTCCAGCAGAGCAGCCGTTTTCTGCTCTGCCTGTGCATCCCGGAATATCCTCCGCATCTTACTTAAGCACTGCTCAATTAACACGTCACCGCTTACTTGCTTTATAGCCGTGGCAAGTGAGTGCCCCGAAAGTTCAGATGGATTTAGTGATGTACCCAGATGATGAAATTGAATTCGCTCCGCATTTCGCGGTTGATCCCAGAGCTTCGGAATGACAATCATCGGTACGCCAAAGAAGATGCATTCCTTGATAGAACCGAAGCCCCCGTGGATCACAGCTACTGAGGTTCGTGGAAGCACATCTGGGTGAGGCACAAATGAGAGCACGGATACATTCTCGGAGCGAGCAAGCGCCGACAGCTGCGCAGAGTAGGATCCCGCGTTGATTATGAACTGCTTTCCACACATGAGAGCAGCGGCGTCCATCATTGACCTAAAAATATTAAAGCTATCGGGATAAGATTCCAGTTGTGCGCCAAGGGAGCAGTACACTAGCGAGTCCGTAATGGTGCTCGGGAACTCACCTGCGGTAGATAGCGCGTAACGGCCCAAGTAGAGCGCTGGCTCCGTATAATTCGCACCCGGGATCTTCGCATCAGGAATTTCGAACGCCTCTGGTGATAGAAATATGATGTTATTGGGGGCGTCATCGATACCGCACTGATTACTGTAGGGAAGATGGACGAACACTTTCATACAGCTTGTATAGTGACTCACCTGCAGCCACGGATCGAAGACGCCATCAATAAGTAACAAGTCTATGTTATTTGCTTCAGCGCACGCCAATATGTCGGCTCTAATAGCATTGCCACATGCTGTGCTTGAGCCAAGGCGGTTGAATAATGCGCTGTACATCAGGCGCGAAGATCTGCACCGCTGAAAAATACTCCGTTCGCTAAGCTCCGCCCAATGAGAGCCGAACATCTCTCGTACTGCAAGTCCCAACGCAGGGAGCTCCTGACATATGCGGCCACATGTCAAATAAAGTACGGTGTGCCCGCGACTAATCAGGTCTAAAGCAACCTTGATAGTTGGCAATATATGCCCCGGCTCGGATGATTCTACCAAACATAGCTCAATTACCTCTTTCTTTGAGACGTGACGTTAATCTTGAGCGAGCGGACTTCCGATCAGTCGCCCACTTCTTCAGGACAGCATCCTCGTTCACCGGGTAAACATGTCCGTTTACCGGCAATGAAGAAACATTCTGACCACTCTGCCAGGGAAACTAATTTTCAGTTGGGATACGTTCGATGTGGTCGATAACGATAAAATCTGCCGCAGTTTTACGTGATTCGAGGCGCAAACCCAATCTATTTCGGATTGCTTCAAATAGGTCAGCCGCGTTGGACTCGGCAGGTCCCGCCGGCGGATCTGTTGGTGAACCACCGGCACCGGATGGACCGACATCGCCGCTCGCAGCGTTCCACCTAAGGTCAATGTCGTATCTTCCGGTCAAGCCCGTTAGATCCTCGACAGGCACTTTGAGTCGATTTGAAAGTTGACGGGCAAGTGTGCCAATCGTCAGTGAGCCTTTGATGACAGCCGTTCCACCGGAACCGAAAGTAGTTCGGTTAGCCGTGCCTGCGGCCGCGGCGTTAGCCAACGCCGCCTCGTCAGTCGCGGTTAACCGCAGACCTTTCTTGTCGATGACCAAAACGTAGCCGGAGGTCGTGCGACTCTCGGAGTGGAACGTGAGCTTGAATCGCTCAACAAGCAACGCCTGAAGCATCTGAGGCATTTGGTCTTGACGGGAGCCGTTCGGTAGCGTTGCCACAATCTGATAGCATTCGCTATCGAGCCACGAAGGGCCGACGATTCTGTCGCCATTGCTCAACCCAAATGCTTCCTTTAACACGACCTTCAGAGGATCGCCGTTCAGTGAAATGCGCCCGGGGCTGACTGAGTTCTGAAAGGAACAAGTCTGCGCAGACTTGACCGAGGCAGTCTCGAATTTTGGCGGGTCTGCGCCAAGCGAGGCGGAGACCGTACTGGTCACAATTAAAATGACTCGACAAACCGACGCGAGCCGTCGTCCGTGTATTCGCAATAGCATACGTTTATTTGTTCTGAGTATTTGCGCTGAAGTCCGGCCCGCCCGGCATTAGCAGTTGCCGCAGGTGTAAGTCGAACTGTCGCAGTCGACACAGTACGACACGATTCCACAGTTCTGAACGCACCAGTAGGAACAGCTAAATTGGTTGACGGAGTCACAGTTTGACGCCACGGCTTGTTGTCTCGCGCCAGCCAGCATTGCGCCCGCGATTATACCTTTGACGATTGCTTTACGTTCTCGTTGACTTAGAGTGAACTTCATTAGGTTAGAGAACCTCCAGCTGGATATTAACGCGAAAATGAACTAACTAACAATTATTTTATGCAGCTAGAATTGAAATGTATAAAATCGCACAGCGTGGCAATTGCACCCCTGCGCGCACATTATTTCGAAATCGCTCTGTTCCGGCGTTTTCCCGACTTCTCGTTGTTAGATTTAACGAAGCCGAACGTTCTTGGTGGGCCGAATGGCTATTCAGAGGATGCAGAACTCGCGTTCGGCAGACTTTTTGCACCGCTCGAATATTATAAAATTCTTCAGGACGGCCTTCTTCCACACGTACCGGGCACGTGGACAAGTCCAGCATGCACAAGCATTCCCGAGCGACCGTGGCGATTACTGTACTGGCTTACGAATTGGATGCCGGACAGAAGCGCGATTACCTGGAGCGCCGCGCGCTCGGGGAGTAATGCCCATCAAAGATTCCAAGACCATCAAGGTGCCGAAATTTCCGACCGAAGATGAGGAAGCCGAGTGATGGGCGAGCCGAGAGGGGCGGCGTTTCCTAAAACAGCAGCCCACTGGCGCAGCCCGGAAAGAGCATCACGGCTCGCCACTCGTCGCGAAGCTCACTCGCGATACGAGCGTGCAGATCACATTGCGCCTGCCGAAGCCGGACCTGGCCAACGCGCGGGAGATTGCCGATCGCAAGGGAATCGGCTAGCAAACCCTTTTGAAAATGCTGGTTCACGAGGGCCTGCACCGCGAATCGCGACGGCAATAGCAAATCTCGGATCGGGATATCGGTTCGGGAACGTTAAGCTCAAATCATGATTGGGAGTGGCCGAAAGAAGTCAATTGCCTTCTTCATCGCGCTGGGCGCGGGCCTCATTCTCGTCACGCTGTTGCTCTACCTGGGCGGCGTCGCGTTCGACTGGCGGCAGGGCGTACGAGTCTTTTTCGGAATTGTCCTGCTGGCGGTGATCATCGCCGGGGTCGTCCTGAACACCATATTCCTGGTCAGGGAAATCCGCCGTAACGAACAGCATGACGCGTTTATCAACGCCGTCACTCATGAGCTGAAGACACCGATCGCGTCCATCCGTCTCTACGCGGAAACCCTGCAAACACGAGCGGTAGACGAATCCAAACGCAAAGAGTTCTACCGTATCATTTTGCAGGACAGCGACCGGCTGCTGGCAACCATCGAGCAGATTCTGCGAACGGGCCGAATCGGAGCAAGTTCGAAGCTTTCCAACGTTTCTCCCGTGAACCTTCCGGAGGTTGTGGCGGAGAGCGTCACGCGTGCCCGCGTACTGCACCACGTCCCTAATGAAGCCATTCACTACGAACAGCAGAACTCCGAGAAACTGCGGATTTTGGGCGATCTGGATGAGGTTCGGGCCGCGATTTCGAACCTGCTGGACAATGCTTTGAAGTACTCCGGCGCCACCGCGCAGGTCTCGGTCGAGACCAGGAGCGTCGATGGAAAATTCGCGGCGGTGCGGGTGACGGACAATGGTCCTGGTATCCCGGAGACCGAACTGAAACGCATTTTTAAAAGGTTCTACCGAATGAGCGGGCCGCTCGCAACGCGCGTTAAGGGGACCGGACTTGGTCTCTTCATCGTCCGCTCCGTAGCGCGCAGGCATGGCGGGCGGGCTTGGGCGGAGAGCGCTGGCCCCGGGCGCGGCAGCACCTTCGTGATCGAATTTCCTCTCGAAAAATGAGCCGGGTTTTGGTGGTGGAAGACGAACAGCATCTGGCGGAAGGGTTGCGGTTCAACCTGGAGCAGGAGAGCTACGAAGTCGAGGTAGTCGACAACGGTGAATCCGCGCTGGATCTCCTGGTCGGAGAGAAGCGCACTTCGTTCGACATCGTGGTGCTCGACGTCATGTTGCCCGGCAAGAACGGCTTCGAGGTAGTGGCCGAAATGCGCCACGCGGGCCAGTACGTACCGACTCTGATTCTTACGGCGCGCGGGCACTCCGACGATGTGCTGCAGGGGTTCGCGTCAGGCGCCGACGATTACCTGGTGAAGCCGTTCGAACTCGATATTCTCATTGCGCGGATCAAGGGCCTGCTCAGGCGTGGCGAATGGCATCGCAAGGAGACCGGGAAGGCGGAACCCGAACCGCCCGATTCATTCCGGTTCGGAGACAAAGAAGTCTTTTTCGACCTGTTGGAACTGCATGTGCGAGGCCAGGTCTTCCCATTGACTCTGATGGAAATGAACGTTTTGCGATATCTGATTCTGCATGCCGGTAAGCCGGTGTCGCGGGGCCAGATGCTGGAGGACGTATGGGGCCTGCGCGAGGATACCGACACGCGTGCTCTCGATAACTTCATCGTGCGTTTGCGGCGCTATATAGAAGACGATCCCGGTTCGCCAAAGCACCTGCTGGCCGTGCGCGGCGTCGGGTATCGATTCATCGCATTCCCAAAATAGTTCCGTCGCCGCTTACTGGCACTGGCAGGCGGTTAGGATTGCGGTGTTGTAAACGTGCTCCGCGGTAGACCCGCGCGAGAGATCGTTTACCGGCCTTGCGAGGCCCTGCAGCAACGGGCCGACGGCTATTGCGCCTCCCAGGCGCTCTGCAATCTTGCACCCTATGTTTCCCGCGCCAAGATCCGGAAACACCAACGTATTCGCTCTGCCGGCCACAGGCGAACCTGGCGCCTTCGATGCTCCGATTGAGGGGACGATCGCGGCATCGAACTGCATCTCGCCATCGACTTTCAATTCCGGCGCGCGTTCCGAGAGAATCCTGACGGCTTCAATTACCTTGTCCGCATGTGGGTGCCGCGCGCTCCCCTTTGTCGAGAAAGAAAGCATGGCGACGAGCGGTTCGTCGCCTAAGAACTGCTTTGTGGTGCGGGCCGATGCAATCGCGATGTCAACCAGTTGTTCCGCGCTCGGATTCACGACAACCGCGCAGTCCGCAAACGTCAGAAGGTAATCCGGATGCAGCATGAGGAAAGCACCGGAAACTGTGTCGATTCCGGGCGCGGTCCCCACGCAGTGCAGCGCTGCGCGAACCGTTTCCGACGTTGTATTCACCGCGCCTCCCACGCAGCCATCGGCGATCCCCAGCGCCACCAGAAGAGTTGCGAAGTACAGCGGATTCCGAGCCGCGATGTCAGCCTGTTCTTCCGTAACTCCCTTCCCCGACCGCCGCGCGAAGTAATAGCCCGCGCAATCCGGCAGACTGGCCGAAGCGGCCGGATAGATCGACTCCAGTCCGAGCACCGCGTTCTTGCCAACGAGCAGCGGCTCGGCAAGCCGTTCCCGCTTCAATCTTCTGGCGGCGGCAATCACGCGCACGTCGTCCCCCTCCGGAAACACGATTCGCCGGGGCGTACCGCGGGCTTGCTCTTTCCACTGCTCGATGATGCGGTGCAAAATTCAGTCTCCCAGGAAACGGCCGTATTTGCGAAGCGCCGCTACGTTATCGCAAACGGCTTTCATGCCCGCTGTCATCGGAATGGCTAGCAGCAGCCCCGGCGCATCCCAGAGGAAGCACCAAAACATCAGCGAAAACGTCACGATCAGCGGATTTAAGTGAACCCTTGCGCCCACCAGCGTCGGATACAGAATGTTCATCGCAACCAGATGGAGCGCCATCACAAAGATCAGCGAAAATACCAAAACGCTGCCGGGCGCGCCTGTTGCCAGCGCCGAGAGCAACGGCGGCAGCAGAGCCAGCGCAATGCCCGCGTAAGGCACCAGGCTCAGCAGGCCGCTGAGAACTCCGGTGAGAAACGGATACGGCAGCCGAACGACGGCGAAGAACGAGCAGGTCAGCACGGCCAGGATTACGCCGATAAGGAAATTTCCCACGACGAATGCCCGCGCCATTCCGGCAATTCCCTGAACGCTGCGGGCAGCGGTGAGCCGCGCCGGACCGTCGAAAAATCGCAGGAAGCTGCGATAGATGTGGTCCCGCCAACTGAGCATGAAATAAACCAGCAAAGGCAGAAATGAAACCATCACCGTGTATTGGTAAAGCGTTCCCAATTGCGCGTAGATCAAGCCGGTGATCGGGTTATCTTCATGAATCCGGACTTCCGGGATAAAACCTGGCGGATTCTGCGGTTGGACGGGTGGTGGTGGCGTCGGCCTCCGGCTCCTCTTCAGGGTCGTGCCGGGAGCGGGTGGTCCCGCCGGTGTGGTGGCAAGATTGATTTTCCTGCCCGCGTTGAGAATCCCGGCCGCGATGTCCTCAACGCTCTGGATCCGGCCGGAGACCTTTTCAACCAGGGCGGTGAGGTTTCTCTCGAGTGCGGGCACATCGCTTGCGATCGTCGACACCTGGTTCCATGCCGTCAGCCCCGCGAAATAGAGCACGAGAAGCGCCGTCACGCAGACAATTAACGCGGCGATGCCGCGGGGCAGCCGAAGTTTACCGAGCAGGCTAACGAACGGCTCGAGTATCAGGGCGATGATTACTGCCGAAATCGCCGTGATGAATACGATGCGGGCCCAGTAGAGAATCGCGATAATCACCCCACCGGCGATTACATGCAGCGCCCAGCCCGATGCGCCGTTGGGCGGGAGTTGCTCCTGGCCCTGCGGGAGTTTGATCGACCGTTCCCCACTTATTCCCGTCACTGGTTCCGAGACTAGCATTTCCGCGACCAGCATTGCCGAGACCAGAACGCAACACCCCGGCGCCGGGCGGTATTTGTCCGGCGCCGCACGCGGTTTCCTCGACACCACGCGCGGATTGCCCGCCACCAGTCAAGGCTTCTCCCTCGCCACCAAGTGGGGTTTCCCCCGCCACCAGGCACGTTTTTTTTCGCTCCCGAGCGCGGTTTCCGCCACAACTGTCAATGCACGTTTTAGCCACCAATCGCGGTTTCCTCGACACAGGCGCGGTTTCTTCCTCGCAACCAGGCGCGGTTTCCTCGCAACCGGGCGCGGTTTCAGCCACCGGGCGCGGTTTCAGCCACCAGGCGCGGTTTCAGCCACCAGGCGCGGTTTCAGCCACCACGCACTTTGTACCCACCACGCATGTTTCACCCACCACGCGCGATTTGCCCCGCACCACGCGCCATTTGCCCGGCACCACGCGCCATTTGCCCGGCACCGGGCGCCATTTGCCCCGCACCACGCGCCATTTGCCCGGCACCGGGCGCCATTTGCCCGGCACCGGGCGCCATTTGCCCGGCAATACAATCAGATTAGTGCGAAGCGACGAACGTATATTGGCGCTCGATTTGGGCAGGAAGCGCATCGGGCTTGCCATCAGCGATGAACTGGGAATTACCGCGCAGGGCCTCCAAACGCTGGAACGACAGGGGCGCCGCGAAGACATCGAAACACTTCGCCGCCTGGCCGTGGCGCGCGGTGTCACACGTTTCCTGCTTGGCGACCCGCTCCACATGAGTGGCGATGCCAGTCGTCAGGGCGAGTATACGCGCGAATTTGCGAGCGAACTGGAGCGCAAGACCGGCCTTCCCATCGAATTCCGTGACGAGCGGTGGACCAGCCGCGAAGCCGAGCGCACCATCCGCGGCGAAGGGGTCGCGAATGGACGTCGGAAAGCCACTATCGATCAACTTTCCGCTGTGATCTTACTGCAAAGCTATCTGGATTCCGCACCGCGCGGAGGTCTTTCTTGAAATCTCTTTTCCGTACGTTTCTCTTGCTAATGCCGATAGCGGCGGCGGCGGGCGCTTATGTGCTGTATCGCCTGAACCAACCGTTCCAGGGCTTCACAGAGCCCGTGTTCATAGAATTTCCTCGCGGCACGGGCACGGCACGGATTGCATCCGAACTGGCAAAAAAAGGCGTTATAAAAGCCCCCTGGCTTTTTCTCGCGGCGCGCGGCATTCATCGCGGCCATCTGCAGGCGGGCGAGTATCGATTTGAAAAACCCGCGTCACCCCTGACGGTCTATGGACGCATCGCGCGCGGGGATATCTTCTACATGGAACTCCTGATTCCGGAGGGGTTCAACATGTTCGACACCGCCGCCGCCCTGGAAAAGCTGGGCGTTATGAAAGCCGCGACATTCCTTGCGGCCGCGCGGAACCCTGCGCTGATTCGCGATCTCGACCCGAACGCGCTATCCCTGGAAGGCTACCTGTTTCCCAACAAGTATCGTGTCTATCGGCACACCACAGCCCAGCAAATCTGCCGCCAGATGACGAATGAATTTCGCACCCAGTGGCGAACGCTCAATACCACGCAAGATATACACAAGACCGTCACGCTCGCGTCGCTGGTGGAACGCGAAGCGAGATTGCCGGAGGAGCGCCCCAGGGTTGCATCCGTGTTTCACAATCGCCTCAGGCTCGGGATTAAGCTCGATTGCGACCCGACCACCGTGTATGCAGCGCTGCTCGAGAACCGCTACCGCGGGGTGATCCACCGATCCGACCTGGATAATCCGAACGCTTACAACACCTACCAGCATCCGGGTCTGCCCCCGGGGCCGATCGCGAACCCCGGCCTTCGCTCGCTCAAGGCGGCGCTCGATCCCGAAGATACGCCGTACCTCTTCTTCGTCGCGAAGGCGGATGGGTCGGGTGGCCACACTTTTTCCGAGTCTCTGCGCCAGCACGTAGCCGCTGTCGCGCAGTTTCACAGTAATACCCGGCGTGCCGCGCACAACTAAGAGACGGAGAGTGTTGGAACTGATCGCCCGGCATGGGTGGCAGAGCGTTGGTGAGGCGGAGTGGCAGGTGCTTTCTGCCACCGTTCCGGGGCTTCTGCCGGATGCGCTCCAAAATCTGCCAATCCCGACGGAAGTTCCGTGGTGCGGTGTCCGTCAGCACACCCTCGATGATTTGGAAGCGTCTTTGAACGCGTTCGCGGAAGTCTATGCCGCGCGTGACGATCTGCGGCGCTTTTGCCGTGCCATTGTGATCCGGGCGAAAGATCGGGCGAAGTGGGCATCGCGAAGTGACCGCGTCGCCGAAGAGAAGCGTGCGTTAAAAGCGGAAATGTTGGAATGGATGCTGGTCTGGCTGGGCGATCCCGCGCTTTTTCGCGAATGGGTTCACCTTCGGCGAACCCGGATTAGCTAAATCGGCGTGAACTGCCCATCGAGACCTTCCAGTCCGTTCAGTGCGTCGCCATCACACCCCATCCCATCGCCACACCACCCCCGCCCGATACAATCAGGGTTTGGGTCCGCGTCGTGTCGAATCGCGGCGTCCGAGCCCGGAAACCACCTTCAGGAAAAATATTTTATGGCAGCAGCTAACGAAACATTGACATTCCAGGCCGAAACCAAAGAGTTGCTCCGTCTGATGATTCATTCCCTCTACACGGACAAAGACATCTTTCTGCGGGAACTGATCTCAAACGCTTCCGACGCGCTCGACCGGCTGCGGTTCGAGTCGCTCACCAGCCACGACATTCTGCAGGGTGACGACAGATTTGAAATTCGTGTCGAAGCCGACCGCAACGCCCGCACACTCACCGTCAGCGACACCGGCATCGGCATGACGCGGGAAGAGGTGGTTGCCAATATCGGCACCATCGCCCGCTCCGGCACCGGGGAACTGCGGGACAAGCTGAAGGCAACCGGGTCCGCCGCGGAAGTCGCCGAACTCATTGGCCAATTCGGCGTGGGTTTTTACTCCGCGTTCATGGTCGCCGACAAAGTGCGGCTGATCACGCGGCGCGCCGGCACGAACGTCGCGACGGAATGGCAGTCGGAGGGCCTCGGCACGTACACGGTTGGTGAAACGCACAAACCGGAGCGCGGGACCACCATCATCCTTTATCTGAAGCCCGCCGACCCTGAGAACGGGCTCGAAGACTACACGGACGACTGGCGCCTTTCTTCCATCATTCGCAAACATTCGGATTTCATCAGCTATCCAATCATTGTCAAAAAGGAGCATGAAGAAGGCGAGGGCGACAACAAGAAGACCGTCATCAAAGACGAAGTTATCAACTCCATGAAGCCGATCTGGAAACGGTCGCCTTCTGAAGTTACGCCCGAGGAATACAACGAGTTCTATAAACACCTCTCGCACGATTGGGTCGATCCTCTAAAGACGATTCACTTCCGCGCCGAAGGCACCTTCGAATATGAGGCGCTGCTTTACATTCCCGCCAAGGCCCCCTGGGATCTGTTCTACGCCGGCGCTGAGACCGGTCTGCGCCTGTTCGCCCGCCGCGTCATGATCATGGAAAAATGCGAGGATCTGATCCCCGGCTACCTTCGATTCATTCGCGGAATGGTGGATGCCTCTGATCTCCCGCTCAACATTTCGCGCCAGCGGCTGCAACAGGATCGCCAGTTCACGCAAATCCGAAAGCGCCTCACTCACAAAATTCTCGACACGTTTAAGGACATGTGCGAGAAGGAGCCTGATGTTTATCTGACCTTCTGGAAAGAATTCGGGCGTGCGGTGAAGGAAGGCGTTGCCTCTGATTTCGACAACCGCGACCGTATCATTCCGCTGCTGCTTTTTCAGTCATCGGACGATCCTGAGAAGCTTACTTCGTTGAAGGACTACGTATCCCGGATGAAGCCGGAACAGGATCAGATCTTCTATCTGACCGGTGAGAACCGCGCGGTGATTGAGAACTCCCCTCACCTCGAAGCCGTGCGCGCCAAAGATTACGAAGTGCTCTTCATGGTGGACGCCGTAGACGAATTGATGCTGCAGCATCTGAACGAATTTGAAGGGAAAAAGCTGAAGTCCGTTGGTAAGGGCACCATTGAGTTCGGCTCCGAGAAGGAAAAGGAAGAGGCTCACAAACAGCTCGACGAGAAGAAGGCCGAATTTACGCCCCTCATCGATTTCCTGCAGAAGGAACTCGATAAGCACGTGAAGGCCGTGCGACTCTCATCGCGCCTCACCACCTCGCCGGCATGTCTGGTAGTGGAAGATCACGATTACAGCCCGATGCTGGAACGCGCTCTGCAGATGGGCAAGGATGGCGCGCCGAAGCAGCGCCGGGTCATGGAATTGAATCCGAATCACCCCTTGATTACGCGGATGCGGCAGCGCCAAACCAGTACGCCTGACGACCCGATTCTGCACAATGCCGCGGAGCTGTTGTTGGGGCTTTCACTGCTCGCGGAAGGGTCGGAACTGCCGGATCCGGTTCGGTTCAGCCGCGCCGCCAGCGAGGTGCTGGACAAGGTGATCTAACCTTTTCATCCCCAGGAACTGCCGCTCGGGTTCGCTCTTATGGCCGACTGAAGGTCGGCCATAAGACGACAATGTCGCCTCTGGACTTTGGACATAACCCGCCTTTCAGCATCGCAGTCCGCCGGTAACTGCTTGAATCCGAAAAACAGGCTCCGCCAAGTTCCGGCACCAGTCGGGAATACCTCCGCCAGGGGTTCTTAAAGGCGACTGCGGATAATTTTCCATACCAAACCATGCCAACTGGCTCTAACCGGTTCGGTAGATTGGCTTCGGATCGGCTCCGATAAGCGCCAGTGAGGCGGCGAAGCCTTCCGGGGCCACGATATCTATCACCCGAAGGTCGGCTGACGGGATTTCCATCAGCGGTCCTCCTGCCGCTTTCGTGCGCGCTTCACGCCGCGTCCAGACGTGAAAAAGCTCGCGGGTCGTGCCCGTCAATTCCGTCTCGCCAATACGGTCTAGCAGTTTCGCGATCTCGACCGTCTCGCGAATCGTTTCCAAATCGATGCCAACGGACACCTTTTGAGCAACCGCGACCATGGCCCAGCCGCGCGAGTGCGAAATGTTGAAATCCCAACCGCAGTTTGGAGCGATTGCCGGCTTGCCGTGTTCACCGTAAGAAAAGCTGATTTCTAAAGGCGAACAGTCGAGGTACCCGGCAAGGATGGCCCGCAGCGCCGAGCGAGCGTTGCCCCAGTGCAGGCGATCGCGTTCAAAACGAAATCGGGCCATTCTCGTTTGTTCATCCGGAGACAAGGCGAGCCGCCTCGCGACCTCAAGATCGACGGTCCAGATATCAACCGGACACGAACTCATTCAGGCCCTTCTTCCAGTTGGGTTTGGGTTCGCCGTTTTGCTCGCGCAAGGGATTCGCTTCCAGTCTATCGGGTGGTCGAGACGGTGGGTGAAATCGGGTAAGCAACAATGAAAGATTCCATGCGCTTTCCCATTCTGGTTTTGATTACTGCCGCTCTGGTGTGCGCGCAGCCTCCCTCTCCCGCCAACACCGCGCCTGCACAGCACGAAAGCATTGTGGTGACCGGCGCCGCCACACCTGCTCCGCTCGATGAAACGGACCGCGATATCACGGTATTACCCCTTCCGCGAAAAGAGCGGACTCTCTTCGATTCGTGGTTCAACCTGCTGCAACTCGATCCAACCCTCGATCTGCAGCAACGCTCGCCCGGCGGTTTTATTGCCGATCTTTCCATCCGCGGTGCAACGTACGGGCAGACGCTTGTGCTGCTCAATGGCATGCGGCTCAACGATGCCCAGACCGCGCATTTCAATCTCGATGTTCCCGTGCCTTTGGATATCATTTCCTCTCTTGAAGTTCTGAAAGGTTCGGGGTCGACCCTCTATGGGTCCGATGCCATCGGCGGCGTGATCAATGTACGGACACAACCCGCGGAGGCGCCCGAACTGCGTCTCATAGCCGGCGCTGGCAATTTCGGAACCAACGAGCAACACGGGGTGGCATCGTTCGGATCGCGAAAGTATTCGGAACAAATCGGGTTCGCGCGCGACTTCTCAACCGGGTTCGCGCCTGACAGAGACTACCGGAATTTATCCTTGAGTTCCATGACGGGGCTGAAAACGAAGCTCGGCGCCACGAGCCTGCTTTTTACTTACAGCGATAAGCCCTACGGAGCGGATCAGTTCTACGGAAACTATCCTTCGTGGGAACGCATAAAAACATGGTTGGGGTCGGTTCATCAGGACCTTGGAGATAAAACGGAGGCAAGCTTTGCGTTCCGGCGTCATACCGATCTGTTCGTCCTGTTCCGTTACCAACCGGAGATCTACACCAACCGGCATCTGCTGGATAGCTGGCAGGGCGATCTTCGGCGGCACGACAACCTGCCACTGCACGCTGTTTTGAGCTACGGGGCCGAGGGATTCAGCGAAGCTATTGTGAGCACGAATCTCGGCGTCAGGAACCGAACGCGGGGGAGTGGCTATGTGTTCTATGACCTCCGTTCGTTGCGCAGGTACTCTCTGTCCGCGGGTATCCGCGAAGAGGTTTACGGTTCGGGGCAGGTCGCGACTAGTCCGTCAATCAGCGCGGCCGCATGGCTTTATCCGAAGCTAAAGCTGCGTGGTTCCGCCAGCCGCGCATTCCGTTTGCCAAGCTACACGGACCTCTATTATTCCGACCCCGCGAACAAGGGCAATCCGAATCTCAAGCCGGAAAGCGCCACCAGCTATGAGGCCGGCCTGGACGGATACTTTCGTCCGAACCTCCACTCGTCCGTAACGGTATTCCAGAGACGAGACACCAACGTGATCGACTATGTGCGCGCCACTCCGGCGGACTTATGGCAGGCCACCAATTTCGATAAACTCCACTTCACCGGCGTAGAGGCGGCCACCGCGTATGAGCCGATAGCCGGTCAGCGGTTGCAGGTGAGCTACTCGGCACTGCATGGCGCGAATTCGGGCACCACCGTGCTGCTGAGTAAATACACGTTCAACTATCCGGTCCACAGCGCTGTGGCGGAATGGCGGGGCGCAATCGGCGGCAGGCTCATTGCGAGGACGCGTCTCGGAGTGGTCGATCGGGTGACCCGCGATCCCTATGCGGTGTGGGACGCGTCGGCCACATGGTCACAGGGACGCGTCCGCCCGTTTGTGCAGTTCACGAACCTGACCAGCACGGTTTACCAGGAAATCCCGGGCGTGATCTTGCCGAAGCGTGGTGTTCTGGGCGGCGTTGAACTGGTATTTCGCGGAAATTAATGTCGTGAGTTACGCATTTCCAGGTGTCGACGGTAAACACGGCAAAACGTAGGGCCGCCAATCCTGCCCGATACCACTTAAGCTTTGCAACGCGAACAATGCAGCCTCGGCATCTGAGCCGACAGAGTTGCCTGCGATCTCGATTCTGCCCTTTTGCGACCGGTTTCGACCTTCGGGGCCTCCACTGAGGGGCGATTCCGGCGGAACGCCCTTATTCGAGTTGCAAAACGTAAGTGTATTGGGCAATCCCACCCGCGCTCCGGCCGATCCGCAGTCGGCAGGTGTGAATGCCCACTCTTCAGCACCCGGCTTCATCCGCCCTCTCCAACAGCTTTAACCGCCTTCCAGACCGGCGGCTCCTGCCCCATCAAATGGTGTACGAAGAAATCGAATAACAACTCCTGCCCGAACATGCCTCCGGCCCCATGCCCGCCGCCCGGCACGTACAACAAATCGAATTTCTTATTTGCCTTGATCAGCGCATTCGCCACCTGGTAAGTCGAAGACGGATCCACATTGTTATCCATCTCTCCCACCACCAGCAACAGTTTCCCTTCCAGCCGGTTTGCGTTGTCCACATTTGACGATTCCGCATACTGCGGCCCGATCGGCCAACCCATCCACTGCTCGTTCCACCAGATCTTGTCCATCCGGTTGTCATGGCATCCGCTGTTCGACACCGCCACCTTGTAAAACTCCGGATGAAACAACAGCGCGCCCATCGCATTTTGCCCGCCCGCTGAAGTCCCGAACACGCCCACGCGGGTCAGATCGTAGGCGGAATACCTGGCCGCCGCCGCCCGATGCCACAGGATCCGGTCTTCGAACCCGGCGTCTTTCAGGTTCTTGAACGCAACGTCGTGGAAAGCCTTTGAACGATTGTTCGTACCCATTCCGTCCATCTGCACCACAATAAATCCAAGCTCGGTCAAGGGCTGCTGCGCAACTGTAAAGCTCTTCGGCACAAAAGATCCCTGCGGCCCCGCATAGATCGTCTCGACCACCGGATACTTCTTCGCCGCGTCCATGTTTGCCGGCCACCAGATCAGGCCCCAGATATCAGTCTTGCCGTCGCGCCCTTTCGCGGAAAAAACTTCCGGAGCGCGCCACCCGGCTGCCTTCAACTTCGTCGCATCGGCGTGCTCAAGATCCGCCACTACCTTGTTGCCATCCGTGCGCCTGAGCTGAGAAACCGGAGCGTCTGTAACGGCAGACCACTCGTCAATATAGAACTTCATATCCGGCGAGAACGAAACCGTATGATTGCCCTCCGCCTCCGTAAGCCGCGTCAAACCGGTACCATCGAAATTGATTCGGTAGTAATAAACGAAATACGGATCCTTACCCGCATACATCCCGCTCGCCCCAAACCAGATTTGCCGCTTCTCTTCATCCACCTTCTCAACCGACCGAACCACCCATTCGCCTTTCGTAATCTGATTTTTCACGCGACCCGTCACGCCGTCGTAAAGATACAAATGTGCCCAGCCATCCCGCTCGGACATCCACACGATTTCGCGCCCGTCCGCCACGTCGTGCCGGACCTTCTTGCCTGTGTCGCGCGGATTTCCCGTCAGCGGTCGGTAATCCACAAACGCCCGGCTCTCTTCCGTGATCACCGCGCGGGCTTTGCCCCCATCCGCGCTAACTTCGATGACGCGGTAGAGTTGATGCCCGCGCTGGTTGTATTCGAACGTGAAACTCGTGCCGTTCTTGCGCCACACCGAACGGGTAATGTTGAACGCATTTGGGAATAGCGCGTTGTCGATCTCCGTCTGCTTCTTAGACGCGATCTCGAACAGCACCGGCCGAGCCACATCGAGCGCATCGCCCGGTTTGGCGTACAAAATCGTGGAATGCTTCGGTTGCAGTTGATCGGCGGGTGACGATTCGATGTAGTGAACCTCCCGTCGGTATCCCGGCCTGGTCCGATACGCAACCAGGTGCGCGGAATCGGGCGACCACGCAATCGATTGCGCCGTGTAGGAATTGCCCTCAGAACCGTCCAGGCTCAAAGGTTTCGATTCGGTCTTGCCGTGCTCCCGCACGAAGACGTTGTAATTGACGATCAGCGCGTCCCACTTGCCATCGGGCGATGTGCGGACGCGATCTCCGGCTTGCTCCGGCGCGCGTACCCCGCCGAAAACGCGGCCGGCTTGCGGCGATTCCCACAGCACACCATCCGCCATGTCGGGTACCTCTTCTGACGGGCTTTCAGAAACGTCCTCCGGTGGGCTTCCGCCTCTTCCGGGACCAGCGGCGGGGCCGCTGTTTTTGCATAGATAGTCCGTCAGCGAACATCGCCAGTTCACTCCTTTCGCGGCGAAGGAAATCGCAGCGCGCCCATCGGCAAACTCGAAAGTCGTAAACGGCAAACCAACCGCGGTGATCTTGTCCTTAGTGGCCACCGATAACCCAATCGCCAGCGCTTCGTGATCGAATGCCGGGCCCTTCGCTCCGGTATTCGCCTCCACCAGGATGAATCGCGCACCACCCTCTACCGTCGTCCGATACCAGAATTGATCCGTGTCGCCAATCCAGTTAAATCCGCCCGTCATTCCAGTCACCAGATTTTGATACTTCGCGCGGGTGTCCAACGCGCGCTGGTAATCCGCCCAGGTCAGCTGCCCGCTCACCGGCAACGCCGCCACCGCCAGCCACAGTCCCAGTACAGAAGCTCTCATGGCGTTTGCTCCTATTGAACGTCGCCCTGGAACTTCCAGGTGGTCATGTAATCCCGCGTTAGCTTCTGCTTCGTCAGGCTTGCCCGAATCAATTCAACCGGAATTCGATTCTCCTTCAGCACCGCATCATTAAACTGGCGATTGGTCATCTTCTCTGGCCCGGTCCCCACCATCGAATCGTGCAGCGACTTCAATTGCATTCCGCCCAGCAGGTACGCCGCCTGATACAACGGACTGTATCCGCCGCCGAATGACCTCCGGACCTCGCCCGCCGCGTTGTCCCGCTCAAAGCCCACTTTGTCCACGAGGAAATTCACCGCTTCCTCCGGCGTCATCTTACCTAAATGAAAACTGAGAGAGAAAATAATTCGCGCGCAGCGATGCATATGCCACACCAGCGCGCCCACGCGGTCCTCGGGCGTCTTCTGGAATTTCAAATCCCACATCAGCAGCTCCCAGTAAAGCGACCAGCCCTCCGTCACAAACGGAGTGCCTCCCACCAGCGATCTGTACGCCTTATAGCGCGATGCATAATATCCCTGCAAGTGATGCCCCGGGATCAGTTCATGAAACACAGTCGCGCGCGACATCGGGATATTGTTCCCGCGCATAGTCATCATCTTCTGCTCGTACGTCATTGATGCCACCGGGTATGACACGCTGATCACCTCGCCGCCTGTGAAGAATGGATTCACCAGTTGCCGGTCGGGCGTCATCATCTCCATCCGCCATGTCTCATGCGCTACCGGTGGAACGGTCACCAGATCGTGATCGTCGAGAAACTTCTCCGCCTCATGCGCCAAATCGCGAATAAGTTCCGGCTGCTTGCCAGGTTCCACGTACATGGTCTTGATTTTCCCGACGGCCTTCTTCCAGTCGTCACCCAGACCCATCTCCCGTGAGGCCTTCTTCATCTCGTTTTCGCACCACGCGTATTCTTTGTTCGCGATCGCGATGAGCTGCTCCGGCGTGTAGGGAATCATCTCGTTCGCGAGTTCCACCATCAGGCCTTCACGCCCGATCGGGTCTCCCACTATGTCGTCCGTTGATCCCGGTCGCGCGGCCGCAATCGCCGCCGCGTAAGCTCCGCCACCGCCCGGCCCGGCATTCCCGCCCCGACCACCAGGCGCGCCCCGACCTCCACCTCCACCGGCCGGAGGCGCCGCTGCCATTGCCGCATCTCCCGGCGTCCGTAAGCCGGCCACACGCTCACGAAGGAATGTCGCGTACGATTGCAGCGAAGTATCCACGGTCCGGTACCCTTCCTCCGCCCACCAGGTGAACATTGGATCGTACACGTCATAGAACGTAAACCATGTTCGCAACGTATTCCGCAGCGAAGCGGCCTCCGTCGCAACCCTGTTACCAATAATCCGGCGCATCCGAACGGCTTCCGGGCCGTTGTCCGTGCGCAGCTTCGTATCCACGCCGCGCCTTGCCGCATCGATCTGCCTGTTCAGATCCGCCAGGGATTCTGCGATCTTCTTTCCGTCCACAGGCCCCATCTTTCGGCGGGCTTCCTCAAGGGCGATGATCGCAGGCGAAAACGGCAGGTATGCCGAGTTTTCGGCTTCTTCCTTTTCGTCCAGATCCAGCCGTCGCAGTTCGTGATCAATGCTGTTGCGGAACAGAACGTAATCCACTTTGCCGTCCTGGCTCATCGCATCGAAGTTCTTTTCTGCCAGGGCAGCCTTCGCATCGGCATAAAACCGTCTCAGGCGGGCTCGCCTTTCGGGCGCGGCGCCGATATTGTAATAGCGCTGTAGATTTCCCCGGTCCGCGGCGAACCGCTCTATCAGCGGGCGCATCTCGCTGTTGGATGTATCGAGATCCGACAACTCCCCGGCGGCCCGCGCCGGAATCACCGCCTGAACCGAGAACATTACCGTCAAAGCGATCGCCAGACACGCGCAAACCTGCCGCTCAAAAACCGAATATTCGTTCTGCATAACTTTCGTAAAAGTGTAGCGGAAAAACAGTTGCGGCGTTTCGCCCGCGCCACGCCGACGCCGTGCTCCCCTTGAAATGAATCCGGGGCCACCGACGAACTGGACGTACGCCAGCCGCCCCGCAGCCCCGGATTTTAATTAGCTCCCGTTACCCTCTCAACAACGCAAGCACGGCCTGCGGGGCCGAATTCGCCTGCGCCAAAGCCGCGATAGACGCCTGTTGCAGAACCTGCGCCTTCGTCAAATTCGCCGCTTCTGACGCCACGTCCGCATCCCGAATGCCCGCCTGAGCTGCCGAGTAGTTCGTAATCTGCGATTGCGCCAGATTCACCGCGTAATTCAGCTTATTCACGCCCGCGCCGACCTTACCCTGAACCAGACCGAGGTTTGCAACGGCCGTCTGAAGCGAGTTCAGCGCCGCCAAAGCGTTACCGGTGTTCGACGCCGAGGCGGAAGCCGAGGTGACCGCCACCGCCCCAACCGCACCGAACACACTGCCGGTATCGGAACCAACCGCATACGCCGTCTCGTTCACACTGAAGCTGTTGCTGCTTTCGAGCGTGATGTCGTTGCCGTTGCTGGCCTTCACAGCGGATACGCCCGTCCCGGCCAATTGCGTGTTGATGTATGTGAGCGCGCTTCCCGCATTGGCCGCGTTTGCCGCCGTCAAATTGACCGTGGTCGATCCATTGCCATTTTGAACGACAAAGCTTTCCGTGGCAGCGCCGGTGAATCCCGCGAACGCGCCGCTCGTGACGTTAAAGCTCGAAGTGTTCACCGTCGTGCCCGCGGCGCTCACTCCGGTTCCGGCTGAAGCCGCCGCCGCATTCACGGTGAATGCGGTCGCTCCGCCGAATTGGAGAGTTCCGTCGCTCGCGACCGATGCCGTAATCCCATACGCCTGAAGCGATGTATTCAGATCAGAGATTACCTGGCTGCCGCTCAAGCCCTGAGCGGTTCCGGTCAGCGTCGTCGTAACGTCCTGGTTACCCGTCCCGGTATTGAGGTGAAAGGTAAACGCCTGCGTCGCGCTCGCGGACAGGAACGACGCCGCGGCATCGTCCAGCCGAACCGTGTTCCCGGAAATCTTCGACCCGCCGCCCGCAATGCTGGTCGTCGAAATCCCCAACGCTGTGGAGTCCACCGCGTTATTCGAACCGCTCAAGTCAACAGACACCTGCGCGTTCGCAGCATTGCTGCCGCCCCCCACATACGTGACCAGATTCGTATTGTAAGTGCCGCCGGTGTTCAACTTGACGTTGGCCGCCTGGCGGTTGATTTCCGTCAGCAACCCCTGATACTCGGTGTTCAGGGTACTGCGATCGCCCGTAAACGTCGCCGACGCCGATTCCGTGGCCAAAGTCCGAAGACGATCGAGGATGTTCGACACGTTGTTCAGCCCGCCGTCAACAATTTGCAGCGCCGAAATGCCGTTATTCGCATTCTGCACGCCCTGCGAAAGTTCCGCGGTGTCGCTGCGGTACTTGTTTGCCACCGCCAAGCCCGCCGCATCGTCCGCGGACGAGTTGATTCGGTAGCCCGAAGACAACTTCTGAATCGTGGTGCTCTGAAAATTACTGTTTACACGAATGTTGTTCTGCGCCACAAGTGAAGCAACATTGGTTTGAATCGATAACGACATTCTTCGCGTTCCTTGCCGATACGTGCCCGTCATCTTGCCGGGTGCCGGTTCTCGCGACTGAAAGCCGCGATGCCTGCTGTATCTGTTCCGGTTATTGATCGGCAAAAACGCCGCGGGACATTAGTCGTTGGTAAGCATAAAAGTCCAGTTCTGTCAGATATTTGTAATTTCCCTCCAGTCCGGTCCGAACCGCTGTAATAGGGGATGCGCACATGCCATCCTATTAGTATTGCGTAAGGGTATTTGTGCGTTTTTCCACGCCGCCCGAATTTGAGCGCTCCGGAATCTAAATTTTTGCCCGTTCAAACTGACGCCGTTGCCGACCCTATTGAAACCCTGGCCGCAGCTTCCTGGGCCGTCCAGAATCCCCAATTCCCGGTCAGCTTGGTTAACAACAAAGAACTTAACTCAATGAGGGTTGCCGAATCGGCGGAAACTCAGCGCCCCGATGCGATCCTGCCGGGCATCACTCCCGCTACCCTCGGCGAACCCTCTTTCTGCGCGACCCATAACGTACGGTTCCCCTACATTTGTGGGGAGATGGCCAATGGCATCGCCAGCGTGGAAATGGTCACGGCAATTGCCAGGGCCGGAATGCTAGCCTTCTTCGGCGCCGCCGGACTCCCCCTCGCCGAAATCGAGCGCGCCATCGCCACTCTGAAGAAGAATTGCCCGAATCTTCCCTGGGGATCGAACCTGATTCACTCGCCGCAGGATCCGGAACTCGAAGAGCGCTCTGTAGACCTCTATCTCAGAGAAGGAGTTACCCGCGTTTCCGCTTCGGCGTTCATGGCTCTCCGCCCCAGCATCGTGCGCTACGCGTTCACCGGAATTTCCCAGGCTGCCGATGGCGCCATCATCCGCCGCAACCACGTGTTCGCCAAAATTTCCCGCGTGGAAGTCGCGAAACAGTTCCTTTCCCCGGCTCCGGACAAGATGCTTGCCGAACTCGGACAGCAAGGGCTTCTCACCGACCGCGAAATCGAACTCGCCCGCCGCCTCCCCGTAGCCGAAGACTTCACTGTGGAAGCCGATTCCGGCGGACACACGGACAACCGTCCGCTTACTGTCCTGCTTCCCTCTATCCTCCTGCTTCGCGACGAGTTATCCAAAAAATACGGCTGGACCAGTCCGATTCGGATAGGCGCCGCCGGGGGCATCGGCACTCCCGCGTCCGTTGCCGCCGCTTTCTCGATGGGTGCCGCTTACGTCCTGACCGGATCCATTAACCAGTCGGCCATCGAGAGCGCGCTCTCACCAGCCGGCAAGAAACTCCTGACCCAAGCCAATTCTACAGATGTAATGATGGCCCCTGCCGCAGACATGTTCGAACTCGGCGTTAAGGTCCAGGTGCTAAAGCGCGCCACGTTCTTCGCCGCGCGCGCTTCCAAACTCTACGAACTCTACATCCGGCACGACTCTCTCGAACAAATTCCCGCTGACACCATGAAAACGCTGGAGCGGGACGTCTTCAAACAACCTGTCGCCAAAGTTTGGGCCGACACCGAAGCCTTCTTCAAAGTCCGTATGCCGCACGAAATGGAGCGTGCCGCCCGCGAACCGAAACATCGTATGGCCCTCGTCTTCCGCTGGTATCTCCACTTCTCCAGCCGTTGGGCCATCTCCGGCGAAGGCACCCGTCAAGTCGATTATCAGATCTGGTGTGGCCCCGCCATGGGAGTTTTTAATCAGTGGGTTGCCGGTACCTTTCTCGAAAAACCCGAGAACCGCACGGTCGCCCAAATCGCACTCAATCTAATGCACGGCGCGGCATCCATCACCCGTGCCCACCAACTCCGGACGCTCGGCGTTCGGCTTTTGCCCGAGCACTTCAACTACACGCCCAGGTTCATTAAAACCGAACCATCCGAAAACTGAACTGCCATGCCTTCTGACTTCTCTCCCATTGCCGTCATCGGTGTTAGCGCAATCTTCCCCGGCTCCACTGACGCTCACGGCTTCTGGCGCGATATCCTCGCCGGAAAAGACCTCATCACAGACGTTCCCGAATCGCGCTGGCGCGCTGAAGACCATTACGATCCGGACCCCAAGGCCGAAGACAAAACCTACTGCAAGCGCGGATCTTTCCTTGGTGAGATCGATTTCGATCCCATTGAATTCGGCGTGCAACCCGCCGCCATCAGCGCAACCGATACCTGCCAACTGCTGGCCCTCATCGCCGCGCGCCAGGTTCTCGACGACGCCATGCGGAATCAGTTCAAAGAACTCGACCGCGAACGCGCCAGCGTGATTCTCGGCGTTACCTCCGGCCAGCAGCTTTTCCTCAACGTGACCTGCCGTCTTCAGCGCGGCGTCTGGCAAAAAGCCCTGCGCGAATCCGGCGTGGATGACGAACAGGCCAAGGAAATCTGCGATCGCATCACGAACTCCTATGTGCCCTGGCAGGAGAACACTTTTCCCGGTCTTCTCGGCAACGTAGTCGCCGGGCGCATCGCAAACCGCTTCAACCTCGGTGGCACCAACTGCGTGATCGATGCTGCCTGCGCCAGTTCGCTCTCCGCGCTCGCCATGGCTGTGGATGAACTGCATCTCGGCCATTCCGACCTCGTCATCACCGGTGGGGCCGATACCTTTAATGACGCGCCGATGTTTGTGGCGTTCTCGAAAACCCCCGCCCTTTCGCGCACCGGCGATTGCCGCCCCTTCTCCGACAAGGCCGACGGCACAATCCTCGGCGAAGGCGTTGCGCTCTTCGCGCTGCGCCGCCTCGAAGATGCCGAACGTGACGGCAACCAGATATACGCGGTGATTCGCGGCCTCGGCAGTTCCTCGGATGGACGTTCGAAGAGCATTTATGCGCCAGTGCCGGAAGGCCAGGCGAAGGCTCTGCGCCGCTGCTACAAATCGGCGGGTTACGGCGCGGAAACAGTGGGCATGGTGGAAGCGCACGGCACGGGCACCACTGCCGGCGATGCCGCCGAGTTTGAAGGTCTCCGCCAGGTCTTCACCGAAGCTCAGCACCACCGTACCGACAGCGATGCCCATCAGTGGTGCGCGCTCGGTTCCATCAAGTCCCAAATTGGTCACACCAAGGCTGCGGCGGGCGCGGCGAACCTCTTCAAATCCATCTTTGCCCTGCACCATAAGATTCTGCCGCCTACCATCAAAGTAGATCAGCCGAATCCCAAACTCGCCATCGAGCAGAGCCCGTTTTACCTGAACACGGAGACTCGCCCCTGGTTGCGCCCCGCTGATTTTCCGCGCCGCGCTTCGCTGAGTTCCTTTGGATTTGGCGGAACCAACTTCCATGTTGCGATGGAGGAATACGAAGGCTCCGGCGCTAAGCCTCAGAAGCACTGGAACGCCGCGGGTGAACTGATTCTTTTATCCGCCGCCACGCCGGAAGCGCTGAATCACAAATGCGGCGAACTGGCGAAGCAGGCCGGCAAGGAAAACCTCGCCGAACTCGCGCGCGATTCGCAGCTCTTGTTCGATGCCGCTCTTCCTGAGCGCCTCGCTGTCGTCTGCGACTCACTAGCCGATCTGAAGAAAAAGCTCGATCCCGCAAACCGCGCGATGCCCGGCGTCTATTCGGGTTCCGGCAAAACCGCCGGTCCGACAGCGTTTCTTTTCCCCGGCCAGGGCAGTCAGTACACAGGCATGACCGCCGACGTCACCATGGCCTTCGAAGAAGCCCGCAACGTGTGGGATTCCGCGCCGTGGCTCGGCGAAGCCGTCTTTCCAAAACCCGTCTTTACCAACGAAGACCGCAAAGCACACGCCGCGCGCCTCACACAAACCGAATGGGCGCAACCGGCCATCGGGGCCGCCAGCGTTGCATTGCTGAACATTCTCAATCGTCTCGAAGTCGCCCCTGTTTGTGTAGGCGGCCATAGCTTCGGCGAAATCACCGCCCTCTACGCCTCCGGTGGCGCGGACTTCGAGACCATGCTCAACATCGCCCGAAAACGCGGCGAACTGATGGCCGAAGCGTCAGTTACTCCAGGCGGTATGCTGTCCGTTCGCCATGGTGCGACGCAACTTCAAAAGTGGATCTCCGAATGGGGAGTCGATCTCGCCGTAGCGAACATGAACGGCCCCGCGCAGACCGTGCTCTCCGGCTCGATCGTCGCGATTGAAGAGGCGGAAGGATTGCTGAAGCAGCACGGCAACGGAGTGACGCGGCTGCCTGTATCCACCGCGTTTCATTCGAAACTGGTTGCTCCCGCGGCAGGGGCGTTCCGATTGCATTTGGAAGACTGCGTCATCTCCACCAGGGAGATGCCCTTCTACGCCAACTTCGACGGCGCTCTGCATCCGCTCGATCCCGCTGCCATGCGCGACCGCCTGGCCGATCAGGTTTCGAGCTCTGTGCGCTTCCACGAAATGGTGGATCGTATGTATGACGACGGCATCCGCACATTCATTGAAGTGGGTCCTTCATCCGTTTTAAGCGGCTTAGTCACAAGCATTCTGGGCGATCGCCCGCATCACGCGATTCCGCTGGACCGGCAACGTTCCAACGGAGTGGTCGCTCTCTGGCACGGTCTGGGCCAGCTTGCGGTTCTGGGCGTTCCAATGAACTGGGCAGCCTTGCGCCTTCAACACGACATTCAACCGGAACCACGCGGACAGGAAAAGAAGTTCCTGGTCAAGATCAACGGTGGGAATTACGGCCGGCCTTATCCGGCGCCGGATCAGCCGGTCATCAAAAAGAAAGCCGCGGTTGTCAAAGCTGTTGCGGCACCCGCCCCTGTTGCGGCACCCGCCCCTGTTGCGGCACCCGCCCCTGTTGTCGTGAAAGGACCCACAGTATTGCCAACGCCCACCGCCGCCGCCCCCGCCGTGGCGAAAACACCGGCTCCCGTGCCGGTCAGCACGCTCCCTGCGAATGACGGAACTGAGCTCTACCGCGTCTTCCAGGAATCCATTTCCGATGCACACAAGAGTTGGCAATCGAACCTGGCCAAAGGGCATGAGGATTTCCTGAAAGCAATGGAATCCGCGTATTTCGCGGCTCTCGGAACGCCTGTAAGTCAGCCCGCGCACGCCCCGATTCCGGTTGCCGCACTTGCGCCGTCGCGACCCGTTGCGATTGCCGCGCCGCCACCGCCGCCACCGGCTCCTGTTGCCGCACCCGCGCCTGTTGCCGCACCCGCGCCTGTTGCCGCACCCGCGCCGAAACGAGCGACCCACAATGTTCGCGAAACTCTATGGGCGTTAGTAGCCGATAAGACCGGTTATCCCGCCGAGATGCTTGAACCTGGTATGGCGCTCGAAGCCGATCTTGGAATCGATTCCATTAAGCGCGTCGAGATTTTCGCCGCCGTTCAGGATGCTCTTGCCGGTCTGCCCGAACTACCGCATTCCGATATTGGCAAGCTGCGCACGCTCGAAGACATCGCGGTTTATTTGCAGGGTCACCTGGGTGAAGCCAAATCCGCGCCGGCCTCACCAGGGATGCAGGCTGTTCTGCTTGAAGTCATCGCCGAAAAAACCGGCTATCCGGTCGAAATGCTCCAGCCCGAAATGGCGCTCGAAGCAGACCTCGGGATCGACTCCATCAAACGCGTGG
>Ga0207695_10001440_pt1 | contig 39881 bp, 33 predicted proteins | sample KBSC54metaG_FD_184354 | JGI IMG/M metagenome (GOLD analysis project Ga0207695, IMG submission 184354) | Corn rhizosphere microbial communities from Kellogg Biological Station, Michigan, USA - KBS C5-4 metaG (SPAdes) (version 2) | ecosystem: Host-associated > Plants > Roots > Rhizosphere > Soil... | reverse complement strand
ACTCACCCGTCCGCCACTCGCCACCCACAGTATTGCTACTGCTGTGCTGCCGTTCGACTTGCATGTGTTAGGCATGCCGCCAGCGTTCAATCTGAGCCAGGATCAAACTCTTCACTTAAGTTTTCGACCTACCGAAGTAGATCTATCTTTCTGAAGCGTTAGTCCTAACCATAAACGTCAAGCTTTTGAATTGACTCTTAGGTTAGACGCTTGCATTTGTTGGACAGTTTTTCCGTCCAACGCAAGACGCCCACACAAGTCACCTGCGCACACTGTCAAAGATCTCAATCACTTGCGTCCGATTTCTCGATCCGCTTCGGAACATTTCGTCCCGAGTGAGCCGCCCATATTACATCGTTTTTCCTGTCCGTCAACACCCTTGTGAAGATGATTTTTCAGTAGGGGAGTTGCCGTTGCAGGGGATGCTGCGGCGGGAGGCGAATAATAGGGAGGGGCCCTATTTTTGACAAGCGATTTTTCGAAAATTTCTCGAAATTTTTTCACTTGCTTCGCTAAGCGCTTGTTCTTTCTAGAGAGGCATACAAGATGCGCGACGCACACGTCGCGCATCCCGTCGTTCGAGCAGGCTTACTTGAGCAAGACGCGAGCGAAGTTGCGCTTGCCGACCTGCAGCACTGCCTCGAAACCAGGCACGAATACGCGCTGCGCATCCTCGACCACTTCCGCATTGATGCGTACCGCGCGCTCCTTGATCTTCTGATTGGCTTCGCTGTTGCTCGACGCCAGACCCGCGGCTTTCAGCAACGCCGCCAGACGCAAGCCTTCGGCAGGTACCGATACTTCGGTAAGCGGCAGCAGGCTGGTATCGCCCTCCCCGCGTACTACCGCATTCCAGCCGGCAATCGCCTGCTCCGCCGCAGCAGCATCGTGGAACCGCGTGGCCAGTTCGCGCGCCAGGCGCATCTTGGCGTCGCGCGGATTGAGCGCGCCGCTGGCGATATCCTGCTTCATCCGTGCCATCTCCTCCAGCGACACCTCGAAGCTGAGCAGCTCGAACCAACGCCACATCAGGTCGTCGCCGATCTTCATCGTCTTGGTGACGATATCGATCGCCGGCTCATTGATGCCGATGTAGTTGCCCAGGGACTTGGACATCTTGTTGACGCCGTCCAGGCCTTCGAGCAACGGCATGGTCAGCACGATCTGCGGCGGTTGGCCGTGGTGCTCCTGCAGTGCACGCCCCATCAGCAGGTTGAACTTCTGATCGGTACCGCCGAGCTCGACATCGCACTCCAGTGCGACCGAGTCGTAGCCCTGCACCAGCGGATAGAGGAACTCGTGGATCGCGATCGGCTGCTGTGCGGCATAGCGCTTGGCGAAATCGTCGCGCTCGAGCATGCGCGCCACGGTGTGCTGCGCGGCCAGCTTGATCATGTCGGCGGCAGTCATCTTGCCGAACCATTCCGAATTGAAGCGCAGCTCGGTCTTGTTGCGGTCCAGTACCTTGAAGACCTGCTCGGCGTAGGTCTCGGCGTTGGCCAGCACATCTTCCCGCGTGAGCGGCTTGCGGGTGACGTTCTTGCCGGTCGGGTCACCGATCATGCCAGTGAAGTCGCCGATCAGGAAAATGACCTGGTGCCCCAGGTCCTGGAACTGGCGCATCTTGTTGAGCAGCACCGTGTGCCCCAGATGCAGATCCGGCGCCGTGGGGTCGAACCCCGCCTTGATCCGCAACGGCCGGCCACGCTTGAGCCTCTCGACCAGTTCTTCCTGCTTGATGATTTCGTCAGCGCCGCGCGCAATCGTGGCCAGCGCCTGGTCGAGCTCGTTCATGGTGTCCTCAATATTTAATGCGGCGCGCCAGCGGGCGCTGACACGATCACAAAGGTGAATGGGGTTAATTGTGCGTTAACCCAAAACATAGCGCAAACCCTTGATCGAAAAGGCGTTGACGCCGTTTGCACAGGGCCGCTATGGTACGCGGCATTACATAATTTGTACCGCGGGGCATACAGGGCATGGGTGAGGGCAGCAAGATCGCGCGCGCGGCGCGAAAAGAAGCCATTCGTCGCAAGGCGCAGCGCAATCACTCTCACTTTTACGAACGTGTCTCGCATTGGTCATTCGGTCACCACAGCGAAGAGCCGATCCATTGGCATCGCGAACGCTGGGTACTGGCCGGCACGGCCGTACTGATTACCGCGCTTTCCGGTTTCATCATCCCTGCATGGGCGAGCGCGATGCGCCCGCCGGCCGTTCCGGCCGCCCACTCGCTCCTGCCGCTGGCCCTGCCCAAGGCCGATACGGTGGTACACCAGACCCCGACCGTCGAAGACTGGCACATCGTGCAGGTGCAACCGGGCCAGACTCTTTCCGACATTTTCCAGGGCCAGGGCCTCAGCCTGACCGACCTGCAGCATGTGGTGGACCAGGCCGGTGACGCCAAGGCATTGCATAGCATCAAGCCTGGGCAGGAATTCGATTTCCTGCTCGGTAGCGATGGCAGCCTGAAGGGCATCCGTTTCGACAAGGACGAGAGCAGCCGCGCAACGATCCGTTTCGATGGCGCCAAGCCAACGTTGATGGCGCAGACGCGCGAAGTGGAACGCCGTGAGCACATCGCCCATGGCGTAATCGACAGCTCGCTGTTCGCCGCCGGCTCCAAGGCCGGCATGAGCAACGCGATGGTGCTCAAGCTTGCCGAACTCTTCAAATACGACATCGACTTCGTGCAGGACCTGCGCGAAGGCGACAGCTTCACCCTGGTCTATGACGACGTGTATCGCGATGGCGCCTATCTGCACGAAGGCGATATCGTCGCGGCCGAATTCGTCAACCAGGGCAAGCGCTACACCGCTTATCGCTTCAAGAAGGACGACGGCAACTACGGCTGGTTCAGCGAAGACGGCCGCCCGATCCAGAAATCGTTCCTGCGTATTCCGGTCGACTTTACGCGCATCTCCTCCACCTTCAGCGCGGCGCGCTTCCATCCGATCCTCGGCAAGATGCGCGCGCACAAGGGCGTCGACTACGCCGCACCGACCGGCACGCCGATCCATGCCGCAGGCGATGGCGTGATCAAGTTCAAGGGCTGGATGAACGGCTACGGCAACTTCGTGGTCATCCAGCACAACGGCACGATCAGCACCGCCTATGGCCATATGTCGAAGTTCGCCAACGAGAAAGTTGGCCAACATGTCACCCAGGGCGCAGTCATCGGTTTCGTCGGCATGACCGGCCTGGCCACCGGCCCACACCTGCATTACGAATTCCGCATCAACAACGAGCAGCGCGATCCGCAATCGGTCACCTTGCCCAAGCCCGAGCCGATGAGTGGCGTACAGCTGGCGAAGTTCAAGGCCCAGGTGGTGCAGCCGCAGCTGGCCCGCCTGAAGACGCTCGATGCGAATATGAAGATGGCCCGCGTCGGCAGCTCGTCGCGCAACGACGACTAAGCCGCAGCACGTGGATGACGCTTCATCGCTCTATCTGGGGTTGATCTCAGGCACCAGCGCGGACGGTATCGACGCCGCGCTGGTTCGCTTCGAAAACGATCGCCCGCAGCTTGCCGCAGCCCTCACCCATCCCTGGCCTGACGATCTGCGCGAACGCATCCTGCGCGTGGCTCAGGATGAAGAGCGGCTGGATCTCGATGCCTACGGACGATTCGATGTCGCTATCGGGCAACAATTCGCACAAGCTGCATTGGCAGTGCTCGCGCAAAGCGGCTTGGACCCGGCGACCGTGCGAGCGATCGGCTCACATGGCCAGACCTTGCGCCACCGCCCGACCGGCGCACAACCTTTTACCCTGCAAGTAGGCGATGCATCGGTCATCGCCGAGCGCTGCGGCATCGATGTGGTCGCCGACTTCCGGCGTGCCGATGTAGCCGCGGGCGGCCAGGGTGCTCCCCTGTTGCCCGCAGTGCACGCCATGTTGCTGTCCGTGCCAGGGCAATGCCGTGTCGTGCTCAACCTCGGCGGTATCGCCAACATCACTGTACTCGGTGCGCAAGGCGAGGTATTGGGCTTCGACACCGGGCCCGCCAATGGCTTGATGGATGCCTGGCATCTGCGCCACCGCGGCCTGGCGTTCGATCGGGATGGCGCGTTTGCGGCAAGTGGCATCGTCGACCATGCCCTGCTGGAAGCGCTGCTTGCCGACCCTTATTTTGCGTTGCCGCCACCCAAGAGCACCGGCCGCGAGCACTTTCACCTGGCATGGCTGGATGCCCATGCAGGTGCCGCCGGCTTGGCGGCAAGCGATGTGCAGGCCACCTTGCTCGAACTCTCTGCACGCAGCGTCGCCGATGCGATCAAGTGCCATGCGCCCGATGCGGCAGATGTACTGGCCTGCGGTGGCGGCGTGCACAACGGCGCACTTATGCGCCGGCTAGCCGAACTGCTCTCGCCGCGCGCATTGCACAGCACCGCCGCCTTCGGCGTGGATCCGGATTATCTGGAGGCTACGGCGTTTGCCTGGCTGGCACGGCAGCGACTACTGGGACTGCCCGGGAATTTGCCGGCTGTGACCGGTGCGCGTGGGCCACGCGTGTTGGGAGCTGTATATCTGGCGCCGCGGGATTGATGGGCTGAGTCCTGGCCGCTGCAGGACAGTTTCCCGCGAGCACCCATAGCCGCCTTACCCCAAGCTTCTCCCCTGGCTTTGCCAGAAGCGACTACTCGCTATTTGCCAGCCAACGTACTGGATGGCGCCACCGACAACGCCTGCACGGCCTCCTGAAACGCGGCCTTCTCCTCCGCATCCCACTGCCCGCTCAAGATCGTCAGGTCGCCTGGATCGAGCATCGTCTCGGCAAAGACATTCCCCGCCACGGCCATGCCCAGGCCGTGCCGCAGCGCATGCAGCACCACATCATTGATCGACCACTGACGTTCCTTGGCCAGCTGCTTGATGCGGTCGGCCATGAGCGTGTCGATGTGGCGTATGGTGAGATCCGGCACGGCTTCGCCCCGCGTGACTGTGCCCCCTGTACCGACATGGTGGCACAGGTAGGCGTGGGGTATGCAAGCGTCCGTCAGCCGGTTGGGGGCTTGTCGTCGTAACGGGGCCACAAATACAGAAATAGCGCACCGGCCGGCAGTAGCGACAGCACCGTAATAATGAAAAACATGCCGTAGCCAGTGGCCGTGGCGATGCCGCCGGCGAAGAAGCCGAGCAGCTTGCCGGGCAGGTTTACCAACGAGCTCAACAGCGCGTATTGGGTGGCCGTATGCTGCTTGTTGACCAACGACGACAGGAACGCCACCGTCGGCGGCCCGAGCACGCCCAGCGTAAGATTTTCCCCGGAGATCACCAGGGTCAGTACGACGATGTTGCCGGGGTGGGCAATCAGGAACAGGTACAGCAGGTTACTGGCGCCAGCCAGCACGATCGCCGCGCCCAAGGGTCGCCACGCGCCCCAGCGCGCCACCGCCGCGCCGCCGATAAACGTGCCGACGATGCCAATCCAGATGCCGTAGATCTTGGTCACCGTAGCGATCTGCGTCTTGTCGAAACCCATGTCGCGATAGAACGGACTCATCACGCCGCCGATAGTGGCCTGCTCGGGAATTTTGAACAGCAGGATGAAGGCCAGCGTGACCAGCGCCAGCGCCCAACCATAGCGACGGAAGAAATCGGCGAACGGATCGACGATGCTCTCGCGCATCGCTTCTGCCCAGCCCTGTGGGGCTGCGCGCAGGACGTCGGGCTCGCGTGCGATCAAGGTCGTGGCGATCGGAATAAGCATCGCCACCGCCATGCCCAGATAGACCGTGCGCCAGGGCAAGTGATCGGCCACGATCAAGGCAAGCGCACCGGCAACGATCAGGGCGATGCGATAGCCGAGCGAATACGTCGCCACCAGCGCACCTTGCGCTTCCACGGGTGCGATCTCGATGCGATAGGCGTCTACCGCAATGTCCTGCGTGGCACCGAAGAAGGCGACGACCAGCGTGGCGGCAACGAATAACGGAAGCTGGGCCGGCGTAAGCAACGCCATCGCGATGAGGCCGGCAGTAACGCACAGCTGCGCAAACAGCAGCCAGCCGCGCCGCTGCCCCAGGCGTGCGAAACCAGGCAGGCGCCAATGATCGAGCAACGGCGCCCACACGAACTTGAACGCGTAGGTCATGCCGGCGCTGGCGATCATCGTGATGTCCTTGAGCACGATGCCGTTTTCTTTCAGCCAGTACGCCAAGGTGCCGGCAACCAGCAGGAACGGCAGGCCCGAAGAAAATCCCAGGAACGCCATCGTCCATGCCGATGGCTGGGTGAACGCGTGCCAGATCGAAGGCTTCCCGGGCTTCGCTGCCGGCTCAGTCGGCATAGTCGACGATATAGGGCGCGTGATCGGAGAAGCGTTCGTCGCGGTAGATCGAGCAGGATTTCAGGCGGTCGCGCAAGGAAGGCGTCACTACCTGATAGTCGATCCGCCAACCCACGTTGTTCGCACGTGCCTGCCCTCGGTTGGACCACCAGGTGTATTCGACGGCATCGGGTTTGATCGCACGGAAACTGTCCACCCAGCCGCGCTGCTGGAACAACAGGTCCAGCCATGCACGTTCTTCCGGAAGGCAACCGGAGTTTTTCTGGTTGGAACTCCAGTTCTTGATGTCGTTCTTGGTGTGGACGATGTTCCAGTCACCGCAAATCACGTAATCGCGGCCGCTCTTGAGCCACTGATCGAAGATCGGCGTGATCCACTCCATCACCTTGAACTTGAACTGCTGGCGTTCGTCGCCCGACGAACCCGAGGGCACATACAGCGAGACCACGCTGAGGTTGCCAAAGCGCGCCTCGATATAGCGCCCTTCGCTATCGAACGGCTCCCAGCCCAATGCCGTGCGCACTTCGTCCGGCTCGCGCTTGGCATAGATAGCCACGCCGCTGTAGCCCTTCTTGCTGCTCGCATCGCGGTAGAAGCAATGATGTCCATCGGGCCGGAACATCGGGTCGCTGAGCTGGTCTTCCTGTGCCTTGGTTTCCTGCAGGCAGACCACATCGGCCTTCTGCTTGCGCAGCCATTCGAACACGCCCTTGGTGCCGGCCGAACGGATGCCGTTGGCGTTGAGGCTGATGATGCGCATGCGCGCTCTCCTGCAATCACAAAGGAATGCGTCATCATACCAACCATGTCCAGTCTCCCCGCTATCCGCGTCGCGCTAGCTCAAGCCCCTTTGCACGCTCAGCTACTGCAGCTGCGCGTGCGACCGGATCAGGATGATTTCGTCAGCCCGGTCGCCGTGACCCTGGCCGATGCGCTGGTGTGCGAAGGCAGCGAACCCATGGCGATCCTGTTGGGAGATCGGCCGATCGGCTTCTACCGGCTCGAAGAAAGCGTGCGCAGCATTGCCGGGCACGATGTCGACTGGCCCGCCCTGGGCCTGCGTTCGTTCTTTATCGACCAGGCTTGGCAAGGCCGTGGCCTGGGCAGCGCCGTGATGGCCGCAGTGATCGACGACGTGGAAACACGCCACCCGGGGATCGAGGCACTGGTTTTGACTGTCAATTGCCGCAATGCGCCCGCATTGGCGTTGTACCTGCGAGCAGGCTTTGCCGATACCGGCGAACTGCATCTGGGCGGGCGAGCGGGGCCGCAGCACCTGCTAGTGCGTAAACTACGCAACTGACTCAACCACTCCCGGCGAGACCACCCGTGCACGACTATCAGCGCGACTTCATCGAACTTACCTTGCAGCGCGATGTGCTGCGTTTTGGCGAATTTACGCTCAAATCCGGCCGCCAGAGCCCCTATTTCTTCAATATGGGACGGATCGATTCGGGGGCTGCACTGGCCCAGCTGGGGCGTTCGTACGCTGCTGCCGCGGTCAATTCGGGGGTGGCATTCGACATGCTGTTTGGACCTGCCTACAAGGGCATTGCCCTGGCGGCAGCCACGGCCATCGCGCTGGCTGACGGGCATCGCATGGATCTGCCCTGGGCCTACAACCGCAAGGAAGCTAAGGATCATGGCGAAGGTGGCGTGCTGGTCGGCGCACCGCTCAAGGGCCGTGTGCTGATCGTCGACGATGTGATGACCGCCGGCACGGCCGTGCGCGAATCGCTCGCCCTGATCCGCGCTCAAGGCGCCACGCCTGCCGGCGTGTTGATCGCACTGGACCGGCAGGAACGCGGCCAGGGCGACCTGTCGGCAGCCCAGGAAGTCACCGCCGAATTCGGCATTCCGGTGATCGCCATTACCGGCCTCGACAACGTTCTGGCCTATGCCGGCGAACGGCCCGAGCTGTCCGCCGAGCATGCCCGCCTGATGGCGTATCGCCAGCGTTACGGTGTCGCCGGCTGATTTGAACCCCGTCACAAGCCAGGGCTGACCGCCAGCGGCAACGCTAGGTCGGCCTTCGGCCGCGTGGCTATACTGGCTGCGATCCAAGGGGACACGCATGCGAACGATCTTTGCCGCCATCACGATTGCCGTCGCCGCGGTCAGCGCGCCGGTGCTTGCCCAGCAAAACCAGAATCACAGTACCTATCGTTATCGCTGGACCGATGCCCAAGGCCTGCCGCATTACAGCGACAGCCTCAGCGCGGACGCGATGAAATATGGCTACGACATCGTTAACGACCGCGGCCTGACGGTGGGGCATGTCGACCGCCAGCTCAATCCGCAAGAACGCGCCGCCGCGCAAAAGGCAGCCGAGGCGCAGGCCGTGGCCAAGCGCGCTGCCGACGACAAGGCGCGCAGCGAGTCGCAGATGCTCGCTGCGTATCCGACCGAGGCGGGCTACCAGGCATCGCTCAAGCAAGAGCTCGACAATATCGACCAGCGCATCAGCACCACGCGGATCAACCTGCACAGCCAGGAAAAGGCCTTGACCGACCTGCTGGCCCGCGCGGGCGAAGCCGAACGTGCCAAGCAGCCGGTACCCAAGTCATTGGCGGACAGCATCAGCCAGCAGCGCAATGTGGTCGCATCCCAACGTGGCGCGTTGGAGCGCCAGCAGGCCGAACGCGATGCCAGCGAACAGAAGATGGGCGCCCAGTTGCAGCGCTACCGCGAGCTCAAGGCGGCACAGGCACGCGACGAAGGTCAGTAACATCGGGTGGCGTTATCCAAACCTGAAAACAAAGATGGCGCCCTTGAGGCGCCATCTTCGTTTCAAACCTGCGCCGATATCAGAATGGCAGCTTCAAATCCTTTTTCACCGCGAGCAGCTGCTCGCGATAGACATTCTGGATGCGCTTCAGCGCCGCCGGGTTGTCTGCATCGAAACGCAGCACCAGGACGGGCGTGGTATTGGACGGACGCACCAGGCCCCAACCGTCCGGCCAGTCCGCGCGCACGCCGTCGATGGTGGTCAGCGTGGCATCGCCGAAGGTAGCGGTCTGACGGAATTTCTCCATGAACCTGTAATGCTCGCCCTCTTGCATCTCGATCTTCAGCTCCGGCGTCGACACCCCTTTGGGTAGCGTCGCGAAGATGGCTTCGGGCGTACGCTCCTCCAGATCGCCGGCAAGGATTTCCAGCAGGCGCGCAGCGGCATAGATACCGTCATCGAAGCCGTACCAACGCTCCTTGAAGAAGAAGTGGCCGCTCATTTCGCCAGCGAGCTCCGCATTGGTCTCGCGCATCTTGGCCTTGATCAGCGAATGCCCGGTACGCCACATCAATGGGCTGCCGCCGGCGTCGAGAATCTGGCCGCGCAGATGGCCGGTACATTTGACGTCGTAGATAATCGTCGCACCCGGCTGGCGCGACAGGACATCGCGCGCGAACAACATCAGTGTGCGATCCGGGAAGATGATCTCGCCCTCCTTGGTCACCACACCCAGACGGTCGCCATCGCCATCGAAGGCGATGCCCAGATCGGCGCCGGTCTGCTTCACCGCAAGGATCAGATCCTCCAGGTTGTGCGGATCGGACGGGTCGGGATGATGGTTCGGGAAGGTGCCGTCGACATCGCAATAGAGCTGGATGACGTCGCAACCGATACCTTCGAGCACCTGCGGCGCCACCGCGCCAGGAATGCCGTTGCCGCAATCGACAACGATCTTGAGATGACGCTCGGCCTGCACATCGGAGGTGATGCGCTCGATATAGTCGGGCACCACATCGATATGGCGGATACCGCCCTGGCCGCCGCTTTCGAGCTGGTTGCCGACGATGCGCTGATACAGATCCTGGATAGCACCTTCGGAAAGCGTCTCGCCGCCGACCACGATCTTGAAGCCGTTATAGTCCGGCGGATTGTGGCTGCCGGTAACCGCCACGCCGCTGCCGGTATTGAAGCGATAGGCGGCGTAATAGACCACCGGCGTCGGCACCGCACCAACGTCGATCACATCGATGCCCGCCTCGCGCAAGCCATCGGCCAGGGCGCCGGCCAATTCCGGGCCGGACAAACGACCGTCTCGACCTACCACGATTTCTCGCAGGCCTTTTTCGCGCATGAGCGTGCCGATCGACTGACCGAGCAGGCGAGCCACATCGCGTGTCAGCGATTTGCCGACCACGCCGCGCACGTCGTAGGCGCGGAAAATCGTCGGATCCACCGTCACCACTGCCGGGGCAGGCGCCGCCTTGGGCGTCGGGCGAGCGACCGGCTTGGCCGGTTCCGGTTTGTTTTCGATCACCGGCAAAATCAATTCTTCAGGTTCTTCCATAGCGACTTCGGGCTCCGGTCGGCTACGCCACCAGAGCAGGAAACCGCCGCCGCCCAAGCCCAGGAGCGCCAGCAACCCGGAAAGCACGGCCGAGCTCGGCAAAACGATATAAGCCTGCCGTGCCGCGGCGACCACGTTGAATGCGCTGCCCGGCACCGGCTTGCCAAGGACTTCGCGTTCACCGGAGCGGGTTCCGCTAGCCAACAGGAAACGGTCGACGCGGTCGTCTTCCTGGTGAAGCTCCAATCTGCCGTCCGGTACGCGAACGGACTCGAAACGCTGCTGCAGACCTGAGAAGGGAAAAGCGAGCCACACCCATGCCTTCGGCTTGGTTGGTGGCCCCAGCGGCAACACCAGGGTGAGCTGACGGGTGGAGCCGTCAGACACGGTCTGCATCAATGTCTGGCCATCGGCGGTTTGCGCGGCCAGCAACTGGGCAGCCTTGCCATAACCGAACTGGCGGTAATCGGCATGCACGACTTCGTCGAGGCTGCCGGAATAGATCTCAATCTGCTTGGCCTGCGGAAGCGCCTGGTGCAGCTGGGAAATCAGCAAATCGTGCTCGACCGATGGGTCGATGCCGGTCAGCGCCTGCTGGATCTTGCCGCGCTCGATCGCGATTTCCCCCTGCAGGCTCTGCACTGCCTCGTTTTGCGCCGCATGCAGGCGCTCCTTGGCACCATCCTCGTCGGCAATCAGCCAGGTCTGCCAGGCGCAGAAAAGACCGAGCAGGATCAATAGCGTGCCGACCGCCAACGGCAGCAAACCGCGCAAATCGACACTGGGCGCGCGCATCCGTCTGCTTACCGTGGTTTTCGCCATGCCTCTCCCCCCTCTGGTTAGCCGGCTCGCCGACTCTTTAGCTGTTGCGAACGCGTCGCCTGCGCAAGGTTAGCTCACGCCGGTGGATCCGAAGCCGCCCAGCCCCCGCTGGCTCGACGTCGAAAACGATTCCACGACGGTAAATGCCGGGCGCACGATCGGCACGAACAACATCTGCGCGATACGGTCCCCCGGCCGGATGGTAATGCTCGCATCCTCGCCACCCGCGTCGCTGCGCGGTGGGTTCCGGTTCCACACACTGACGAAGCATTCGGCCATGTAGTCGGCATCGATCACCCCGGTACCGTTGCCCATCACCAGGCCGCGCTTGTGGCCCAGGCCCGAGCGTGGCAGTACCAGGGCGCAGAACTCGTGAGTATTCATATGCATGGCCAGCCCGGTCGGAATCAGGACCGAGGGTGCCTGCGGCGCCAGTATCAGCGGCTCGTCGATGCAGGCGAACAGATCGATGCCGGCGGCCTGGTCGCTTTGATAGGTGGGTAGACCCCAGGTACGCAGACGTTCGTCCAGAATGCGCAGTTCGATGCTAGGCGCGATGTTCAATCCCTATCCTTCCCAGAACGCGCCGGCGTGGCGCTGGATTGAGGGATTGTACGGAAACCTCACCGCGTGTCAGCCATCCAGGGCGGCGGCGAGCGCCGCCAGACCTTCCACATAAAGATGCCGCAGGGCCTCCTCGATCGCCGATTCGGTGACGCCAACGGGCTCGAACACACTGGACCAGATCACCGTGCAGCCGTGCTTGCGCGCGCTGACCTGGAGGGTCGCGCGGCAATCGAGCATCGGCAGGGCACCGTCGACCAGCGCATAGACGTAGCGACGGCTGGCATCGCTGCGCGCTTCCAATCGCTCTACCGCGCGGCTGCCATCGGCGTAGTGCAATGTGCGGATGCGCCCTTCCCAGGAGAGGTCCAACCCATGCACCAACGGATGCCAACGATGCAGGCCGCCGAAATCGCCGATCAGCGCCCACACGACATCGGCCGGATTGGCCAGACGCTGCGCCACCCGAACCTCCGCCATAGTGCCCCTCCGCGCGACTGACATGGTGTCGAAGCTTTCGGTGGGTTAATGCAGGCAAGAGGCGCGCCAAGTTCAAGGCAGCGAAATAACGCAAAAACACACGCTTTCGATGTGCAATTTTTGTGAACGCTGTTGCTGTTCCGGGACAGCACCGGTGACACACCGCGCCATATGCTGCACTGCGGTTTGATCGACGGTCTATTAGAGACCATCCTCTTCAAACGGGTATCACGGACGGCGTCGCGGCTGCATCCTCTGCATCCTGACTTACGACGCTTCGATACCGTGGATGACCTTCGCATCCATGGAGCGACGTATGCGCAGTGTGCTTTCCAATGCTTCATCGACTCGCATCAACGGCATGCTGCGCGAGCGCCTGGGTGACGTAAGCGTCGCACCGCACGTCGCCAAGTCCTGGCTACGCTGTGTTGAGGAATACGGCATCGAAGCCGATGCAGCGCGTGACACGCCCGTGCTCGATGCCGCCTCGATAAGTGAGCGGCAGCAGCGTTTCGGCGAACTGCTGAACGTGGCGCGAGCGGAGATGGAAAACCTTTACGAGCAGATTGCCGGCTCGGGCTATGCGGTCATCCTGTGCGATGCGGAAGCAGCCATTCTCGGCGCCATTACCGATCCCTCACTCAAGCGGGAGTTTCGTACCGCCGGCTTGCGCGTCGGCGCCGTGTGGAGCGAACGCTACGAAGGTACCAACGGCCTGGGGACATGCATCGCCGAAGGTGGCCCGGTTACGGTGTATCGCGAAGAGCACTTCCGTCACTTCAATATGGATCTGTCATGTTCCGGCGCGCCGGTCCTCGATACGCAAGGCGAGGTGCTCGGTGTATTGGATGCATCCACTGTCAATGCGGCCGATACGCGCCTGATCCAGCGCCATACGATGGCCCTGGTCGCCATGTCGGCCAACCTTATTTCGCGCTGTCATTTTCTCGCCGAGTGTCGTGACAAGTGGATTCTTCGCTTTCATAGTCGGCCGGAATTCGTTGGCCTGCTGCATGAAGCGCTGCTCGCGGTCGACAACAGCGGCAAAGTACGTGCGGTCAACGAAAGCGCATTGACCCAGCTGGGCATGTCGCGCGACAAGCTGGTCGGGCAATCGCTGGAGCGAATCTTCCCATTCGATTTCAATACCCTTGAAAAGCGCGCATTCGCTGACGCAACGACACTGTGGCCAGTACGTGACGCAGCCTACGGGCGCCGCTTCTTCGCCATGGTGCGACCACCATCGACGATGACCAGCGGCGTGACACTGACGATTCCCACCGCCGACCCCGCGCCAACACGCCAGCACGTCGGGGGCGATACGCGCATGCAGCACAACATGAATTGCGGCCGCCAGTTGTTCGGTCGCCGCGTACCTTTATTGCTGCAAGGCGCGACAGGCACGGGTAAAGAAGCCTTCGCCAAGGCCTTGCACCTGGCCAGCAGCTGGGCGGAGAAACCGTTCGTCGCGGTCAATTGCGCTGCGATCCCGGAAACACTGATCGAAAGCGAGCTGTTCGGCTACACCCGCGGCGCGTTCACGGACGCTTCGCGCGATGGACATCTGGGCAAGATCCGCCAATCGAGCGGTGGAACGCTGTTTCTCGATGAAATCGGTGACATGCCTTTGCGCCTGCAAACCCGCTTGCTACGCGTGCTGGAAGAGCACGAGGTGATTCCGCTAGGCGGAGAGCGCGCCATACCCGTCGATCTGCATATCATCAGTGCGACACACCAGGACCTGCAGAAGATGGTACAGGCAGGCGAGTTCCGCGAAGACCTGTACTACCGCCTCAACGGCATCACACTGCAGTTGCCGGCACTGCGCGAACGTACAGACAAGCTGGAGCTCATCGACACGTTGTTGTCAGAAGAATCGCAGGGACTGGTGCGACCAAATCTGTGCGGTGACGCACTGCGTCTGCTGCTCGATTACGCGTGGCCTGGCAATATCCGTCAACTGCGCAATACCCTGCGCACAGCCGCTGCACTCTGCTCCGACAACGTGATACGACCAGGCAATCTGCCACAGGAAATCACCGGCTACAGCGCCGCCGAGCCAATCGCCGCGATAGCGTCAGGCAACGACGAAGCGCCGTTGCGTACCGCAGAACGTGAAGCTTTGCTGCGCGAACTTGAACAGATGCACTGGAACATCAGCCGTACCGCCAGCGCGCTGGGGATCAGCCGCAACACGCTGTATCGCAAGCTGCACAAACACGGTATCGCTCTACCGGACTGACCGCCTTCCACCCGCACTCTTCTCAGAAGTGCACGCGCACGCCGACGGTAAACAGCCGCGGGGCGCCTGGCGCAACGAACAAGGTCGACATCTCTTCGCCGGATGTGACCTGTGGCCGAATGAGATGCCCATCCGGCAACGCGTCGTCGGCAACGGCTCCATAGGTTTCGTAACGCCTGTCCAGCGCATTATCGACGCGTGCGTAGAGCTGAACGACATCGTTCAACATCAGGACAGCGCGCAGATTGACCAGCGCGTAGCCGCGGGTGTCCCAATTGGCCCGCACTCCGGGATCGTCGTCGCTGATGCCTCCATCCTCGTTGCCGTTGCTTACGCTCCCCGAAAAAGCCAACAGATCCGCGCCCAATGTCAGGCGTGAGGTGGCATTCCAGTCGACGGAGAATTTCGCACTGTGCCGCGGCAACCCCGCCATGCGCATCCCCGGTCGCGTGTCGATGGTGCGTTCGCCGGCAAGCAATTGGCCATACGATTGATATGTTGCCAGGAGCAGGTTGTAGCCCAGATGCCAGGACCATGCCCCGTGCTGGCCGCCGATATCCAGGTCCGCCCCCTGATAACGCGTGCGCCCGACATTGGCGAAATACCCCTGCTGCGTATTGGGTGCGCGCAGGAACAGGATGTCGTCACGGTTGTCGGTGCGAAATAGCGATGCGCTCGCATTGAGGTCGCTACCGTTCTTCCAGCGCGCACCCAGCTGCCATGCACGCGACACCACCTGGCGCAACGGTGGGTCAGCCTGCAGACCGGTGGGCAGGCGACAGGGTTCGGCCGGGTCGGCGCAGCCCAGTTCGATGACCGACGGCGCACGATTGCTTTGCGATGCGTTGGCGAAAACCACCCACGACCCCAGCGCCTGCGTGAGCCCCAGCGATGGATTGAGCTTGCGATAGCTGTTGCGCTGGCCGGGCTGCACCCCCTGGTCCGCACTGGACAGAACACTCAGCAGGCGCAGATCGTTCCAACGCAAGGAGCCGGTCATATGCGTGGTATCGGTCAGTGCCCAGGTGTCGGTGGCGTAGATGCCCCAGGAACGACTGGTGCCGTTGACGCCCGAAAAGAACTCGACCGGCGCAGAGGGGTCGACCACCGTATCGCGGTTGCTCTCGTCGAGGGAGGCATCTTGCGTGTATTGCGCGTAGCTTACGGTGCTGCGATCGAACGTGGCCCCGAAGGCAAGCTGGTGTTCTCCCGCTCGCGTGCTGAAGCTCAGGCCGCCGCCCTGCCCCTGCTGCCGGGTATAGGTGCTATTGAGGACCCCGGTGGCCAAGGCATTGGCCTGGGCACGGGAGATATCGCAATCGTCCTCCAGCGGCTGGCCACCGGCATCGTAGCCGGCGCCGCAGGCGTCGATGAAATCTTCATAGTCGTCATTGATGTCACCATTGACCGTATCGCGCCGTGTATGCCTCGTATAGAGCAAGGCCGTCAGTTGCGTGTCGGCATCGAAGCGACGCGTGTAATGCGTCATCAGCTGCGTAGCCTGGGTATGCGTTACATCCGGCGCGGTGTAGATCGCACGGCGATCCTGCTGGTACAGGCCTGGATCGAATACCTGAGCATCGTCGTCGTAACGCGTCCCGGGTAGCAGGCCATTGCCGACCAGCCGACTACTACCGTGCATGGCCTCGATATCCCAATCGTCGGCTGTGGTGTGTCGACCGAACTTCACAAAGCCATTGCGCAGGATGCCCGGTGAATCCCGACGCCAGCCGTTCTCATCGAAGTACGTCCCAGCGACAAACAGATGCCAGCCCTGCGCATTGCTGATGCCGTACGACACATCCGTACGCCGACGCGCGTAGCTGCCATAGGAGATATCCGCATCGAACCCCGGCGACGTCAGCCCTGACTTGGTCGTCAGCACCAGCGCACCGCCAAGCGTGTTGGGACCGAAGACCGGATTGGCACCAGGCAACAAGGTCACCGATTCCAGTGCAAATTCCGGAATCATGTCCCAGCTGACGATATCGCCGAAGGGTTCGTTGACGCGCACGCCATCGAGATATACCGAGATGCCTTGCGCCGCCCCCAATGTCGGTGACGCGCGGAATCCATGAAAAGTGACGTCGACCTGGAACGGACTTCCCTGGACATCGTTGATGTTGACGCCGGTCAAGCGATTGCTCATGACACCGACGAGGTTGGCGCCGGCTACGTCGCGTTGATCGTCATAGCGCAAGCTCTGCACGGCATAGGGCAAGGTCGCCGCGTCGATGCCGATACCCGGCAGCGGCGTCGGCACGACAATGATCGGCGCGAGATTCGTAACAGTCGACTGCGCATCGGCCGCGTGCAGATGAAACGCCATGGCAAATGGCAGGATCGCCAGCACACCGCGACCTGGAATGCGCGATCTGTTCATGTTTCCTCCGGCCTATCGCACAAACAGCCCCAACCGCGCTTGACCGCGATCGGGGCTATCCCAACGCCATGAATGACTCAAGCTTTCAGCACCCCCGATGCCTGCGCGATCTTGGTCGAAATAAAGTCCATCAACGGCGGTGACAGGCAATCGTATGGCGGCAAGCCCAGTTCGCGCAGACGAGCGCGTACGGCTTCCTGGTTGTTCGGATCGGCGCCCGATTCGATGATCGATGAAACGTACGCACCAAACTCGGGTGCCGACCAGCCGCTCTCCGGCGACAGCTCGGTGTGGATAAAATCGAGCCCGTAGAACGGATGGCCCTTGTTCTCGATGCGCCCGTACATGTGCACGCCGCAACCCGTGCACGCGTGGCGCTGGATCGTTGCTTTCTCATCGACGATCTTCAACTTATCCGCATTCTCGGTTACCTTCACTTGTTCTCGCGGCGCCACAGCGATCATCGCGAACAGCGAGCCATCCGGCTTCCAGCATTTCGTGCATCCGCACACGTGGTTATGTGCGGACTGGGTGCTGACACTGACCTTGACGGGCTTGTCCTTGCAGCGACAAACAAGGATACCGCCGGAGAAATTCGTTGCGCCGGGTTTGACGCCTTTGTCGACCGATGGATGAATGGCAACAGTCATGATGATGTTCCTCAACGTGCTGATGGTGGCTCAATAGACGATGACCGAGCGAATGCTCTTGCCTTCGTGCATCAAGTCGAAGGCGTGGTTGATTTCGTCCAATCCCAGGGTGTAAGTGATGAAAGGATCGATCTTGATTTCGCCGGACATGTAACGGTCGACGTAGCCAGGCAACTGGCTGCGGCCCTTCACTCCGCCAAATGCGGTGCCTCGCCACACACGCCCGGTTACCAGCTGGAATGGACGCGTGCTGATCTCCTGGCCAGCACCCGCTACGCCGATGATGATCGACTCGCCCCAGCCTCGATGACAGCATTCGAGTGCCGCGCGCATCACGTTGACATTGCCGATGCACTCGAACGAATAGTCGACGCCACCCGTCAGCTCGACAATGACCTGCTGGATCGGCGTATCCGGATAGTCCTTCGGGTTGATGCAGTCGGTAGCGCCCATCTGCTTTGCCATCTCGAACTTGTCCGGGTTGGTGTCGATCACGACAATGCGTCCGGCCTGGGCCATGACCGCGCCCTGCACGACGGAAAGGCCGATACCACCCAGCCCGAACACCGCGACCGACGAGCCTGGTTCCACCTTTGCCGTATTGAGCACGGCGCCGATGCCGGTCGTGATGCCGCAACCGAGCAGGCAAACCTTTTCCAGCGGCGCGGATTTGTTGATCTTCGCCAACGCGATTTCCGGCAGCACCGTGTAGTTGCTGAAAGTGCTGCAGCCCATGTAATGCAACAACGGCTTACCATTCAACGAAAAACGCGACGTACCATCGGGCATCAATCCCTTGCCCTGCGTGGCACGGATCTTTACGCACAGGTTGGTCTTCCTGGAACGACAGTATTCGCACTCACCGCACTCGGGCGTATACAACGGAATGACATGGTCGCCAGCTTTGAGCGTGGTTACGCCCGGGCCGACTTCTTCCACCACACCGCCGCCCTCATGGCCCAGGATGACCGGAAACTCACCCTCGGGATCGGCGCCGGACAAGGTGAATGCATCGGTATGGCACACGCCGGTGGCGACAATACGCACCAGCACTTCACCGGCTTTCGGGCCGGCCACATCCACCTCTTCAATCGACAAGGGTTTACCCGCTGCGAAAGCGACGGCTGCACGTGACTTCATGACATGTCCTCTTGATCAATCCTGGCTCGATGCCGGGCGCCCCGGTGGAACCAGATCCAGTTGCCGCGCCTTGACGTAGTCGTAGATAGCGCGCAGATCGTTCTCTTCGAAGAAGCCCGCCCAGGACGGCATGCCTTTGTCGGGCCGGCCGGCCATCGCCGTGCTGAGGAAGGTGTCCCAGGTCATGCCCATCTTCAATGAGTTGCGCAGGTCTGGAGCCAGATCGCCGCCGACCGCGTCGCCGCCGTGACAACGGAAACAGTAGGAGTTGTAGTTTTCGTAGCCTTTGAAGACGTCGTCGGTAACCTTCGGCGGCTTGTCGTTGAGATAAACCTGGAAATCGGTAGTAACCGACTGACCGCCAGCGGTCTTGTATGTGTGTGCTGCACCACTCGCTGCCGCGCTCTTCGCTGGCGGACCATTCGCACTTCCGCCGGCCAACGACAGCACATAGTCCACCGCGGCATGCAGGTCCGCGTCACTCAGCTGCGGATGCGGCGTCATCGGCACCTGGCCCCATACGCCGCTACCGCCTTCCTTCACTTTTTTCATCAGGGTGGCGACGATCTGTGGCTGCTGCGCCGCATATTTCCTGGCAATGTCCTGATAAGCCGGGCCCACTACCTTGTGGTCTATCGCATGGCAGGACAGACAGTCGCTGCCCTTGACCACGGTTGCACCTTTGCTCGCATCCGGAGCGGTGGCGGCCCATAACGGCATCGTGATGCAACATAGCGACGCCGACATTGCGACCCGCCACAAACTCTTTCGAACTCGCTCCGATACGCTTCTACGCATGACGCCTCCTTACAGGTTGGCCATCTGACTGGCCGCTGCACCATCGCCATCGCCGAACAGCTGCACGCCATGCTGGTGCAACACGCCGGTCAAGGCGGACTTCTGTTGCTTGATGACATCGTTGAGCTTGCTGCGCAGCGCGTCGTCACCCTTGCGCACCGCCATAGACATCGGGAAGGAGTACATTTCCGGCGAGCCGGTGGCGCGGGTGTTGGGCAACGCGACCGTGGTCAGTTCGGGGAAGTCATGCAGAAACGCACCGATCGCCGGCTGCCAGGTAATCATCACGTCGATCTGTCCGGTCTGTACCGCTTCGAGCATGCTGCGCGGCGACCGACCGGAGGATTCGCTGATATCGAACGACTTGGCTGCGGTCACCAGCCCTCGTAGTTGCAGGCCAGCTTCTACCGGGGTGTCTCCTTCAAAACCCAGCTTGAGCTTGCGCAGGTCGGGCGAGTTCATGTTCTCGATGTCGTAGCCCTTGTCCTTCTTGAACACGAATACATAGGAAGACACGTAGTACGGGTCGGTAGTGAGTTCCTCGTCGTTGCCGTAAGGCATGCTCATCACCACGTCGCACTTGCCACTGTCGAGATTGCGTGAGAGATATTCGGGAAAGCCGCCGTGACCACGCATGTCGGCCCAGACATATTCGAGCTTTTGGCCCATAGCCTTGGCGACCGTTTCGGCCACTGCGTTTTCGAAGCCCTGGCCGGCACGATTGGAGTACGGCAGATAATCGGGATCGGCGCAGACTTTCAGCGTGCCGGCGGCATGTGCGGGCAAGGCACCTGCGAGGGCGATCAACAGGCACGTCGCCGTCGATGTGTACAGCTTGCTCATGGCGTGATGTCCTATGCGATGAAGGGGCAACAATGCGTCAGCGGCGCCATGAGGCGCCGCTGACGTTCGCTCTGTCAGTCGAGTGCAAACACCAGCAAGGTGCCGCCCAGATTGGTGTAGTCGCTCAGGCTTGCAGTTGCGCCCACCGCGCCAAGGCCTTCCGTCGCCTTGGTGAGATTCTCGGCCAGGCCGATCGCCGCCCAGCCGCCGACACCGCTGAGAATGGCCACGTACTGCTTGCCTTGGTACGTATAGGTGATCGGATTGCCGATGATTCCCGACGGTGCCTTGAACTTCCACAGCACCTTGCCGCTCTTGATGTCGACCGCGCGAAACTCGCCAGTGAGCGTGCCGTAGAACACCAAGCCGCCACCTGTGGTCAACGCGCCGCCCCAGTCCTGGAAGCGATCGTCGATGGCCCACTTGGTCTGGCCACTGACCGGGTCGAAGGCAATAAAGCGCCCGCCGACGTCGCCGTGGTTGGCCGGATACATGTTGACCAACGCACCGACGTACGGGAAGCCGGCTTTGTATTTCACGTTGAATGCCTGGTAGTCCATGCATACGTGATTGGTCGGCACATAGAACAACTTGGTATTGGGATCGTATGCGGCAGGCTGTTGATCCTTGCTGCCCTGTGAAGACGGGCAAATGCCTTTTACGTTCTCGCCTTCCTTGGTCATCATCGCCTGATTGAGCACGGGCTTACCCGTAGCCATATCGATGTGATCGGCCCAGTTCACGACTGGATCGAACTTCTTTGCCGAAACCAGCTTTCCGGTGCGGCGATCCAGCACATAAGCGAAGCCGTTGCGATCGAAATGCGTCAGCGTCGGAATGTTTTTTCCGTCTACGTTGCTGTCGGTAAGGATATTTTCGTTGACGCCGTCGTAGTCCCAGCCGTCATGCGGCGTCATCTGGAACACCCATGCGGCCTTACCCGTTTCCGGGTTGCGCGCAATGATCGACATCGAATATTTGTTATCCCCGGGGCGCTGTGTCGGGTTCCAGGTTCCCGGGTTGCCGGTGCCGTAATAGAGCAGGTTCAACTTCGGATCGTAGGTGTACCAGCCCCAGGTCGTGCCGCCACCGAGCTTCCATTGCTCGCCCTGCCACGAGGACAGGCTGGAATCCTTGCCGACCGGCTTGCCGGTGGCTCCGTCGATAGTCTTGTTCGGATCGAACAGCAGCTGGTCGTCCGGGCCAGTGCTGAAGGCGCGCCAGACTTGTTTGCCGGTGGCTGCGTTGTTTGCAGTGACATAACCGTGCACGCCATATTCCGCACCCGATACGCCGGTAATCACGACATCCTTGATCACTAGCGGCGCCATGGTCTGCGTCTGGCCCAGCTTGGGATCGGCATTCTGGACTTTCCACTTCACGCTTCCGTCCTTGGCGTCCAGCGCATAGAGGAAGCCATCGAGTGCGTTGGCGTAGATGATGCCGTTGCTATAGGCCACGCCGCGATTGACGACATCGCAACAGGCCACGGAAGGAGCGAACTTGTCCTGCTGCGGCGCGAATTTCCAAAGGATGCGGCCAGGCTCTTTGAGCGATACCGCATACACGTAATTGGGAAACGAGCTTTCGAAAAACATCGTGTCGCCCACGACCAGCGGCTGCCCCTCGTGGCCGCGCAGCGACCCGGTAGACATGGTCCAGGCAACATGCAGATTCTTGACGTTGTCGGGCGTGATCTGATTCAACCCGCTGTAGCGGTGTCCCGCGTAGTTGCCAGCAGGGATGACCCACTGGTTGTGATCCTGCGACAGCTTGTCCAGCTGCTCGTTTGCCGCGGCGATGCCAGGCAGCAACAGAGCCAGACAGGCAATGCGCACTGCCGGTCGCCAGAAACGTACGGATGGTTTGAACATGGGTGGACTCTCCCCGGATGCTGAAGGCCTACGTGCCATCGGCGACGCACGGCGCGCGCCGGTGCAACATCGGTTGCATCAGGGTGTTAGCAGGGGCTGTGCCACTTCCCATGTCGGGGATGAAATCGTCGGCCAATCATTGACCTAGGAGGTTTTTGCCTAGCTGTGGCGCGGCGCCCCGGGGGCGTACTGTCTCTGTATCGCCACACTGCTTGATGCAGAAGTGGGGCAACCGGAAGCTGGGGAAAATGCTGGGAGAGTGGATGCGGCTTTGCAGCAATGCACCACTCCCCATCCCTCACCCGCGCTGGGCGCGATAACGCTCGGCGAGCTTCACGATCAACTGCTGCGCCAATGTGCGCTTGGATGCGCGAGGTAACGCTTCGTCGCCACCGGGCCAGAACAGGCTCAAGGCGTTGTCTTCCGCTTCGAAACCCAGGCCACCGCCCACCTGGTTGGCGGCGATCATGTCCAGGCCTTTGCGCTTCAGCTTGTCTTGCGCGTATACCGCGACATCGTGCGTCTCGGCAGCAAAGCCAAGCAGAAACGGCTTGGGTGTACGTCCGGAAAGGTCGGCGAGAATATCGGGATTTTCGCTGAGCTCTAGCGTCAGCCCCTTCCCGTCGTGCTTCTTGAGCTTCTGACCGGCGACGGTGGCCGGACGGTAGTCACCTACCGCGGCGGCACCGATGTAGATGTCAGCCAGTGCAGTCGCTTCAAGCACCGCGTCGTGCATTTGCGCGGCACTGCGCACATCGATGCGTCGTGCTACGCGTGGCGGTGTCGCCAGGCCGACGGGGCCGGCGATCAAGGTGACGTCGGCACCGGCATACGCGGCCGCTTCGGCCACGGCGAAACCCATCTTGCCGGAGCTGCGGTTACCGATAAAACGTACCGGGTCGATATCTTCGTAGGTGGGGCCGGCGGTGACCACGACTTTGAGTCCACGCAAGCGTTCGTCGACAAAGGAGGCAACCATCGCCTCGCGCAATTCCAGCGCTTCGAGCATGCGGCCCGAACCGATGTCGCCGCAGGCCTGGTCGCCCGAAGCCGGGCCGAGCTGGCGAACACCGCGCTGGCGCAAGGTCTGCATGTTCGCCTGCACCGCCGGATGCGCCCACATCTGCTGATTCATGGCCGGCGCTATATAAACCGGCGCGGCGCTGGCCAGGCAAACGGTGCTGAGCAGGTCATTGGCAAAACCCTGTGCAAGGCGCGCAATGGTATCGGCCGAGGCAGGTGCAATAAGGATGCGCTCGGCCCATTTCGCCAGTTCGATATGGCCCATGGCCGCTTCGCCATGCTCGTCCCACAGGCTGATGCGCACCGGCTCGCCCGATAGCGCCTGAAACGTGGTCGCGGTAACGAAGTGCGTGGCGCCTTCGGTCATCACGACACGCACGTGCGCATCCAGATCCCGCAAGCGGCGCACCAGCTCGCACGCCTTATAAGCGGCTATACCGCCGGTGACACCGAGCAGGATGCGACGTTGGGCGAGACTCATAGCTACAGGCCGATGATTTAAAACGGTAATAGCTTACAGGATTCGCTTCGGGCCGCTGCGCTTGCGGGAGACGCGATCGAACGGGGTAGTGGCACGCATGGTTGCATCGGCAACGCACCGGAACGGATGGTTCCGCACCCGGATAACCGATCAGCCCGAGCTTATACGCCCGGGCTGATCGGTTACCTGGCTCTCGTCGTGGCTCAGCCGATCACACGCGGCTTGAGAATGTCTTCCAGACCGATCCGGCGCAGCAGCTCGGCACGCACGCGGTCGGCCACGCCATTGACGATCTCCGCGCCGTCCTCGGATGGGTCGATATGCACGCGGAACGGACGCTTGCCGAAAGGCTTGTCGACGACTTCGACGATGGCGTCGGCCACAGCTTGCGGATCGGCATCGGCCGGTTCGAGATCGGCCAGGCCCTTGAATGCCACTTCGGAGAAATCGGCGGTTGGCCCATTGGCGTATTCCCCGGCGCGCTGTGCATCGGCCGGACTGCCCGAGTGGGCAAAGTGGTTGGTGCCCTTGGTGAATGCGCCCGGCACGATGATCGACGTCTCGATGCCCCAGCGGGCCAGTTCGCCGGCATAGCTCACCGCCAGTGCATCCATGCCCGCCTTCGCAGCGAAATACGGCGCGAGGTACGGCGGTGTGCCGCCGCGTGAGCTACTGGAGGAGACCCACACCAGCAAGCCACGGCCCTGCTTGCGCAGTTGCGGCAGGGCAGCGCGATTGACGCGCTGTGTGCCCAATACGTTGATGTCGTAGAGCTGGGCGAATTGTTCGGGCGTAAAGGCCTCGGCCGGGCCGTACGACATGTGTCCGGCGTTATGCACGACCACGTCCAGATGCCCATGATCCCGAACGACGGCCGCGATCGCGGCGGCGGCCGAAGGTTCGGACTGCACATCCAGCTCGACCGTGCGCAAATCGACGCCGTGCGCCTTGGCGTAGTCGGCGATGCTGGCGACCTGGGCTGCGTTCTTTCCGGCAACGTCGCGCATGCTGGCATAAACGGTGTGACCGGCATGAGCCAGCGCCTTGGCAGTCATCAAGCCAAAACCACTGGATGCGCCGGTAACGATGATGATGTATTTCATGATGGTTCTCCTTGCAAATTTAGTTGTAGAGGGATGACCGACGCGAAGGCGCCATGTCGGAAATGAGGAGAGAGTCAGACCATGCCGCCGTTGGCGCGCAGCACCTGACCATTGATCCAGCCGCCGTTGGGGCCAGCCAGGAACGACACGGTGTTGGCGATGTCCGCAGGCGAACCCAGACGCTCGAGCGGGTTGAGCTTGGCCAGCTGCTGCACCAGCTCGTCCGACTTGCCGTCCAGGAACAGATCGGTTGCCGTCGGGCCGGGCGCCACCGCATTCACACTGATCTGGCGACCGCGCATTTCACGCGCCATCACCCGGGTCATCGCTTCCACGGCGCCCTTGGTTGCAGCGTAGATGCCGTAGGTAGGCTGATATACGCCGACGACGCTGGTGGAAAAATTGATCACCCGGCCACCGTTGCGCAGGCGCTTGGCTGCCTCACGCATAGTGTTGAAGCTGCCTTTCAGGTTGACGTTGATCAGGCGGTCGAACAGCTCGTCGGTGGAATCGGCCAACGTTGCCAGCCCCATCACGCCGGCGTTGTTGACCAGCACATCGACGCCGCCAAACGCGGTTTCCGCAGCATCGAACATGCGCTTCACCGCAGCCGGATCGCTGACATCGGCTTTCGCTGTCAGGGCGCGCCCGCCAGCGGCTTCGATCTTGCGGGCCAGGGTCTCGGCCAGTTCGGCATTGCCGCTGTAATTGACGACGACGGTAAAACCGTCCTGGGCCAGTCGTTCGGCGATGGCGGCGCCGATGCCGCGCGAGGCTCCGGTAACGATGGCAACCTGGTTGTTCTGCTTGCTCATGACGTACTCCTCAGGGGGAAAGATCCGACCGGTGGGCCGGTGAGGCGTACTTTGGACTTTTCTTGGGTGGGGATAATCGGGTTTAATCCGATAACATTATTCGGATAACGGGAACAATATCGTGGATCGATTCGACTCCATGCGCCTGTTCGCCCGGATCGTCGAGCGGCGCAGCTTCACCATGGCGGCGCAGGATCTGGATCTACCCCGCTCGACCGTCACCGAAGGGGTCAAGCAGATGGAGGCACGCCTGGGTGTGCGCCTGCTTCAGCGTACGACCCGCCAGGTGAGCCCCACCCTGGACGGCGAGGCCTACTACCGAAGGTGTCTCGCCATCCTGGCGGATATCGAGGAAGCCGAAGCGGCATTCAGTGGGGCCAAACCCAGCGGAATGCTGCGTGTGGACCTGCATGGCACCCTGGCCCGGCACTTCGTGCTGCCTGGTTTGCCGGATTTCCTGGAGCAGTATCCGGACATCCAGCTGCACATCGGCGAAGGCGACCGTTTTGTCGATCTGGTGCGCGAAGGCGTGGACTGCGTCCTGCGCGTGGGCAAGCCCCCGGACAGCAGCATGGTGGGTCGGCACATTGCCACGCTGGAGGAAGGTACGTTCGCCAGCCCTGCCTACCTGCAACGCTTCGGCACGCCACGCACTCCGGATGAGCTCGACGGGCATCGCATGGTGGCTTTCGCGTCCTCGGCCACCGGGGGCCTGCTGGCACTCGAGTTTACGGTCGATGGGCAGCTGCGCGAGATCACCCTGCCGGCCACCGTCTCGGTCACCGGCGCCGAAACCAATGTCGCTATCGCCAAGCTCGGGCTGGGCCTGATCCAGGTACCGCGCTATCGACTTGGCCAAGCGCTCGCACGTGGTGAGCTGGTTGAAATCCTGAAGGACTTCCCGCCATCGCCATCACCGGTCTATGTGCTGTATCCACATAGCCGCCAGCTGTCGCCGCGCGTACGCGTGTTTATCGATTGGGTATCGGCGCAATTCGCGCAACATAACGTAACGACGTGACCAGCTAATTCGGCTGTTGCGCCGCTGCCGATCCGGCAGGTGCTGTCGCGGGTCTCGCGTCTTCATGCATGACCGCACGATAAAAGCCTATGCCCAGGATAAGCAGCAGTGCGGCGATGAAAGCTATCAATGCAACGCGACGTGAGAATCTCATGGTCATCCCGGTAAGCATAGGCGCCAACAAAAGCCTCCTCTACCAACCGTAGTCGCGCGGTCGACGTGATCGAAGCTGACAGTCACGTCAGGCAAATAACTGGTGCACTCTAGACGGACGCCGACGTGCTTCGCCGCCCACCCTTTCTTACGTACTGATATCAAGCGCGGCAAGCTCTTGCCATGAGTATCCGTGACTGGCCTACGTTGGAACGACCACGGGAAAGGCTGTTGCAACGTGGTCCGTCCGCGCTGTCCGATGCCGAACTGATCGCCACCCTGATCGGCCATGGATCGCGTGGCAAGGATGCGATAACCCTCGGTCGTGAGTTGATCGCCATCAGTGGTGGCCTGCAGCGTTTGCTGTCCGATGGAACATCGCTGTCGAAGGTCTCCGGCATCGGCCCAGCCAAGCGCGCGCGCCTGCTGGCAGCCTTCGAGCTCGCGCGCCGCGCCATGGGCGAACAACTGATGGCACTACCGCGCTTGAGCAACCCACGCGACAGCGGTGACTATCTGAGCGCACGCCTGCGCCATCTTCCCTACGAGGTTTTCGCGTGCCTCTACCTGGACAATCACCACCGCGTCATCGCTTTCGAAGAGCTGTTTCGCGGTACGGTCGATAGCGCCAGCGTGCACCCACGCGAAGTTGTCCGCGCCTGTCTGAAGCACAATGCCTGCGCCGTAATTCTGGCGCACAACCATCCCTCCGGCGTTGCCGAACCCAGCGCCGCAGACTGGACCATTACATCGGAATTGAGAAAGATCCTTGAGCTTGTCGGAGTGCGCGTGTTGGATCACCTAGTCATCGGTGCAGGCACGCCCATCTCAATGGCCGAACTCGGCTTCCGCTGATCCTCGCCTCATCGATGACCGAGCATTCCAACCGTTAATAGCAGCCCCACGCCCAGCAGGATCGAAGCCAGCGCCAGGAGTACTGCTCGGATGATGTGCTTGCCCATCAACCTCCGATGGGCAAGCCACCTCTCTTTTTCATCTACCGCTACACCGGGCTCTTCAAGAAGAATTTGCTGTGGATTTATTAAACACATAATCCGTCTTTGAGGATTAGACCAATAGTCCCAGCGCCCTCCTTGAGCCTCATATTTTTTTTGTATGTTTCTTATATTCATGTAATTAATGGCGTTATACCAAACTACCGTTCCTACAAAAAAGAACGCCGGTAGAAAAAATAAGCTGATGGCAACGCGCGCCAGAGCATCGGTCATAGCGAAAAACTCCCGGCAGCGGTCCAGCCGGCGCCAGCGTGAAGTTCCCCTGGGAAGAAGATATCGGTCGAAACCACACCCGCGCCCAGCCAGAGATTGTAAGTTTTGCACCCGCTCCCAATATTTCCAACATCGAATCCCCCTGGGCACCTTCTCCCACGCTACCGCCGTTAAAAATCTCTCAGGAGCATTTGCGGACGAATAGGTGCCAACAACGCCGGCAGACACCCTACGCCGGTTGATCCTTGCGTAAGCGGCGACACGGAAAATACACTGCTCACCCTGTACCGAGAAAGATCTGAAAGTTTGTGGGCATTCCATTTGCTGGATGCACGCCCCCTGTGGCAGCGAATGTTTTAACTCAATCCATCCAGGACCCGGCAACCAGCAAGTTCGCGCGCAAGAAGTCGATATTTCTTACGCGACCCGGATGCACTAAGGCTATGCGTCCACATGCGATGCATGGGAGCTCTCCGATTCTGTGCTCTTTCTTCGTTGAACCCAGACGCTCTTCTGTCTGTCTCGATGCACGAACCTGCAACGAATTTATGGAGCACGCATTCTTCAAACGAAGAGCTGCTGGAAACGGATAGTGTGTTCCACGACGTGCTCTTTATTCGAGAGCTGAGCAAAACCGACGTCATCGATTAAAAACTTATCTAGGCAACCATCATGGGCGAGCGGCTTTCGATGAGTCGACCGTTGTCGTTTCTTTCTGGGCGCATGCACAAACATGCCGCCCCGGCGGTATGCCGGGGCGGCGCTACGTGTCGCCTGTCGCGAGCTGCAATTCAGTTCACACCATAACGTTGAGCCGGCTTGGTGTGGGACAGGTTCGGGCCAAGCGCCAGGCGCGCGTCCTCGAACTTCTGCCAATCGGCCGCCTGCGGCAGCGACGGAATCGTGGCGAATTCGCCCTGGTCAAAACCGGCCAATGCGGCGTCGACCATGTCTTCGGCCGACATCACGATGCTTTGAGGCAGATGTTCGACCGGCATACCGGCTATGCCCCAGAACTCCGTAGCGGTTGCGCCAGGCAGCACGGCTTGCACGCGTACGCCCTTGTCGCTCAGCTCATGCTTCAGCGACTGGCTGAAGGCGAGCACGTAGGCCTTGCTGGCCCCATACACGCCATTGAGCATTTCTGGTGCGACCGCAACGATCGAGGCGATATTGATGATCGCGCCCTGCTTACGCGCCACGAAGGCGGGAGCTACCGCGTAGGTCAGTCGTGTCAGCACATTCACATTGAGATTTATCATCTCATCCATCTTGCCAATGTCCGCTTGCAGCAGCGGTGCCGTGGCGCCGACGCCGGCATTGTTGACCAGCAACGAAATCGACGCATCGTCACGCAGCAACGCTTCGATCTTGGCCAGATCGCCTGTGGCAGTGAGATCGGCGGCGACCGTTTTGACGGCGCGACCGGTCTGCTCATGCAGTCGCGTGGCGAGTTGCTGCAGGCGGTCTTGATTGCGTGCGACCAGGATCAGGTCGTAACCGCGGCGAGCGAGTCGGTCCGCGTAGACCGCGCCGATGCCTGACGATGCACCCGTAATGAGCGCGGTGCCTAAATGCTTTGTGGTATTCATGGCGTTCTCCAAAGTGTGTGTATGCACATATGTGCGTAAAAAAAAGCCTCAGCCGGGCTGGCCGATTTTCAAAAGCAGCTTGCGGGTTTCCTCGGCCGGTTCCCTGCCGAACTCACCCTCGAATTCGTGTTGCGCCTGTTGCCACAGCGGCAATGCCACTTGGTACCTGGTCCATTTGGGGTCATGGTCATTCCATCCTCCTGCGTGTCCCAGCTCTTGAGATTGGTTGGCCTTAGCCTCATCAGAGGGTGAGCAAGGGGGACTGCCAATGGGTGACCGTCGTTTGGATCGACTCGAAGTAAGGACGTTTAAGTCGGAAGCCGAAGTGCGCGAACTCTCCGGCTTCAAGGAAAACAACCCAATAAACAAGACGAACTACAAAGAGCTAATCGGCGACTACGAATTCGACGAGAAGGCGCAATGCTGCTTCCAGCCAGAAGGTCGCGAGTTTTGCGGCAAGTGGCACAACCTCGGATATGTAGTCAGGTTGCAGGACGGATCCATCACCATCATTGGCAACATCTGTGCGACGAACAATTTCGACGCAGAAGCCCAGATCTCCAAGGATCGTGCCAAGTACCAGAACGAGAAGAAGCGCTTGGAGAGCTTGGCCCGCGTCCAAGAGCTTGTGGGCAACAAAGCAGAGAACATGGAGCGCATCCGAACGAAGCGCGACGCCCTCAAACTCACACAAGGGCGCCTCTCTAGCTTCCTCAGCAATGTGGGCATCCAGTGTGCTGGAAAGCTCTTGGCGATGGCTCGTGATGGCCGCCGGGACGTCGTGATTACCGGTGTGAGGATCCGCCCTTACGTAGAAGATGGCGAGAAGCGTCAGGAGCGCACCAAGATCCCGTTAACTGTTAGCTCCCTCAGGGGGCTGAACGTGTTGCGCGCTAACGCCTGCCAAGGAGTGTTTGACCGGATGAACGCTGTAGCTCGCGCCTACGACGCTGCAGAGAAGCTCGAAGAACCGATCCGGAACCGGGATTTGGAGGAGATTCGATCGGTTCTTTCCGATGTGGATCACATCGTCATGGAAGCGGACGATCTGGCTTCGACAGAGGAGTCTTTTTTCTCAAACGACTTTTCCTCGCTTCCTTTCTTGGTCGCCGATATCGGCGAGCGCGCCAAATTGGCTCGCTTCCTCTTGAAGGAGGGAGGAAAGCAGAGGGCGAAGGAGTGGTTGCAGGAGATGGAGGCCGCCCTCCGTACTACCCATGGAGTCAACAAGCTGGAGTGGTAGTCGCCGTTTCACGCCACAAGCACGGCACCTGGAGAAGAAGGTTCGCATCTCCAGATCTTTCATTGCCCCGGGTTCTCAATCTCGATACCAAGATCAATCGTAATTTGAGTAGCGATCGGCAGATAAATATCAACGTCCGTCGCTTCGGCAACATCCAAGCTCACGACGAGCGAATAGCGGACCCTGCGATCTAGATGGCGAATATCCCGCCAATCCTTCCACCATCCCCCGACAGGAAACACAGCGATGTGGGACTTCTCTGCCAATTGAGCGGCAGTTCCTATCCAGACATCCGAGTGGATGCTTCCCCGCTTTTGCATATTGGTACCGAGGAACCAGTTCGCATTGTCTGGATCGGGCATCGATTCGATACCGTTGTCGCCGGCGGCCGCTTCGCGATCCAGACGGTTGATGCGCTCATGAAAACGTTGCTCGTTTTCTGCGGCACCTTTCACCGCGAAGCGAAGGCCGTGGGACGGGTAGCGGAATCGACTAGTCCAACCACGTTGGCCGGGATTGGGATCAACAAAGTAGGAAAGTGTAATTCTCAGGGCAACCGTCGCCTCGCCTAAAATCTCGAGCTCTGCTTTGGGCCATGGCAGCTCATGCAAATTGACACTGCTCAGCCGCAACGCACTTTTTTCCTTCCGATAAGGCTGGATCGATTCCTGAAGTATTAGAGTGGGGCGCTGAGATGTTGACACCAGCGAATTTTCGAAATTGATCGCGCCGAAGCCAAACCTCTTCACCAGATTTCTTTTCTCCCTGGTCGAGGCGACAAGCGATAGGTCATTGCGCATGTGTTCGGTATAGCGCGCTCCATGCACGACAAGCGCCCGCACCGACTCTGGCCAATAGTTGGGGTATTTCGTCGAGATCATCGCGCAAAGGCGCGCTGTTTCTGCGGCCGCAGCGCTGGTGTCACCCGTCTCAGTAAGGAGCGCCACCGTCATGTTGTGGTAGGTCGTTGCGATGCGAAGGCTCTCTGGGCCAACGACCACGTGAATCTGGCTATCCAGCGAACCGTTGCCGCCTTCAGCCATGACGTCTGGCTTGTAGGGCCACTGCTCTTGCCAGGTCAACGACGTGGAGGAGCTTGGGGACAAGCCGCCGTCACTGGCGATCACGCTGAAACTTGGATATTTCTGCGCGTTCAGTTCCGTCAATTGTGTGAACGCACCAACGGTCAGGGCGTTCCAGGCTTGACCGGGATTTTCGATGCCGGTCGTTTCATTGACAGCGGGATAGTCACCCCATAATTCCCAAGGCAGATTGCCCGCTGAGAGCACATACAATCGCGGCGCATCCTGGGCGAAATCACCGTCGTCGATCTCATTAACCGCGTTGAATGCCAACTTATCGATGGTTGCCGACCACTCAGAGGGACTACCTGTCGTAGGCCCCACGCTGGTCGTCATCATGGCAAATACGCGTCGGCGATCTGGGTGGGGATTCTCGACGGACGCCGTGGCTAATTGCATCACCGTTCCATACAGGTGCTCCGGATTTTGGCCTTGATCAGGAAGTATTTTGACCGATTCCATGCGATGCCCAATTTCATTGGCCTCCCTGCTGGTAAGCGGCACTGCCAGATCTCCGTGCAGCGCCACACCGGCCATCTCCGTCCCATGTCCGATCTGATCAGTCACCGTCCAGGCCGGGTGGATGGTGCGAACGTCCTCGGTACTGAGTGCGCCACTGAGTAGTGGGTGACCGTGGCTCACTCCCGTGTCTAGGAGTGTCACGTATGCCGGGTCCTCATTTGCGTCGGCGAACGTGGTTCGCTCCTGCAGCTCGGTGACCCATTCAGCCTGTTCAGCGGGTGAAAGGTCCGCAAGGAAGAACTCAGCCGTGGGTGGGACCGAACGAATTTCCGCGACCATGTCCAGCAACTGGATTGTTCCCTGCAGCTCTTGGCGTGTGGACTCGACGGCGACGACGATGCGACCGGGAAACTTCAAAAATTCCGTTTGAACCCTGATCTGTAATGAATGCGCCAGTTGGTCAAACCGCTCTTTGGTCGCTGTGGGGCCTTGCGCTAACTCACGCAACCACAGCTGGAACCACCGACGATCCCCTTGCTCGGGTGGAGTGGCAACGTCCGTCCATAGTTCCTCGAACGCCGCTTGGCGGATGTCGGTAAGAACAGATACAAAGCTGGCGTTTTTGGGTGCACCAGAACGGGTATCCCCATTTAGATACTCGTTGAACCGTTTTTCAAAGGCGACCAAACCGCCGTCGGGCACGTATACGGTTACGTGATCCGTATTATTGGCTAGGTCGGCTTGGACATTTAAGAGCTCAACGCCATCTCGAGCCCACTCAAGACTTTTATAGTCGTAGACTCCACGCGGGGAAAAGACTAGGTGAAGGGCCATCCCCTGTGTATCGAGTGCCAACGCCTCGCGACGTGCGGAAATCGCCTCTTGTGCTATGGCCATCTCAGCGATTTGGGCCAACAGCCCTCGCCCGTGAGACTGCCTATCCCGCACCGGCAGCGTAACGCGTGGACCGGTCGACATGGATTTGAAATCTTGCGAATCGGTGTATCCAACAACCAACAGGTGATCAAACTCTGCCATAGCACCATGCAGGCCATGAAAGCCTGTCCTTAGCTGAGATTCATGGCTTTAACACTAGCAAACCGCTCACCCAAATGCTGCAACATGCTTTCTTGCGACACCGTATCAGCATGATCAAGCACCGCATCTTTCATCGCGTCCAAACAGGCACGCACGATGTCAGAGTGCGATAACCCCTTTGCTGCCTGCGCTAACACGTCCCAGGACAGGCGACTGGACGCCATCATCGCCAGGCGGTTCTTTAAGAGCGCAAACGTTTCCGCTTCATCAGGGATACGGTACCGGATGACATCATCGAACCGGCGGAACAATGCACTATCGAGCGATTCGCCATGGTTGGTCGCAGCAATGATCAAACTCTCGGAATGATCTTGCTCAATGAGCTGCAGGAACATATTCAGCGTGCGGCGCATCTCGGCAACATCGTGCTGACTGCCACGCTGCAGACCAAGCGAATCAAACTCATCAAAGAGGTAAACGCCACGGGTCGTTCGAATTGAGTCAAAGACCAAGCGCAACTTGGTCGCGCTCTCGCCCATGAACTTGGTAATTAAGCTGTCGAAGCGCGCGGTAAACAATGGCAGCCGAAGTTCGGTCGCGAGCACACTCGCCGTGAGCGTCTTACCGGTGCCAGGAGGCCCGATCAGCAAAAGCTTTCGCCGCGCGGAAAGGCCATGGCCACTCAAGCGCTCATGTTCGCGCTGCTCCTTGAGTACACGCTCCAGTCGCACCCTGACCTCTGGCGAGGCCACCATCTCAGTCAAATGATTCCGGGGATATTGGACCGTCAGGAGCTCAGCGAGGTCACCCTTGGGCTGGACCAGCGGCACGGGGCGGACGCCACGCTTGGCGAATTGCTTTTCCTTCGCCGCATCGATCAGAGCCCGTAGTTCGGACGCAAGCTTTCCATGACCGCGCTGGGCCTCATCGGCCGCCATCTGCTGGGCGATGGAGAAGAACTGGGCTTCTTCCTCGCCAGCGTAGGCACGCAAGAGCGCTTTGAGTTGATCTGCTCGGGCCATACATCTCTCCTCCGACGATCTTAATGGGTTTGCGTTCCTGCGTCGGCTTTTGTGTAATAGTAGCACTAATTGTGCATTATTTACACATGCCTGCAAGCTTTCCGACATCACAAAAAGCACTGCTTAGGGCAGCGCGCGGTGCGCTATCCCAGGCGAAATTCGCTGAGGTTTTGGGCGTGGACCGCACGTGCTTGTCTCGCTATGAAAGCGAGAAGCTGGGCGCGCCCACACGCGTGTTGAACTACTGCCTGGCCGCAGTTGCGGCTTCTCTAAGCGAAGGGGCGAGTGCCCCGATTGATCGCGCGCATTATCACGTCAGGAACGCCGCGCTAGCGCTGGAAGAGCTACAGACCCCGCAGCGGGATCAGCTGGCCAGCACCCGCAGCAGAAAAAATCGTTAGGCCCACTTCCTGGCCCGTACCTGATGGTAGGCGCGCGCCAGATCAGATCCTGCGACAGTAAAGCGCTGGCACGCTCGGCTCTACCCCGACGGGTGGGTGCCGTGCCGGCTATCCGACGAGCCACTTTGTGCGGTACTTCCATCCAAGCATCTGCTAGTTCACCGACCTCGTTTAATGCAGATTGCCAGCTTGTTGACCACTCATTGCCAGCACCGCTGACCAGGCGCACCACACAACTTGACCGACATCGCCAACCGGCTGACCATCTCACTGAAGGTCGCTTGTCGACGCGTAGCAGACCTTTCCAAGGGGGTATATTGAACAACAGCAGCACCAACACCAGCGACTTGTTCAGACCGCGCCGGAAAGCTGTTCAGTCATCACCGGATCCGCATCGATGACGAACTACTCTCACATCGCACTCAGCGACCGAGAAGAGCCAATGCTTCTCGCTTGGCCGACGCAGGGCAATCCGGGCGGGTTCATCCGGTTTGAGAAGGCTGCCGATTGGCGCGTGTTCGTCGAAAACCTCGGTATCGACCCGCTCATCCCCGAGATCGTGCGTGCAAAGTTTGCACGCGCGCAGACGCTCTATCTGCTGGGTTGGGTCGATTTTGGCCTCGTGAAGGCGGGTGAGCTCGCTGCCCTGATCGCCCTGGAGCTGGCGGTGATGGATCGTTACGGCCGGCGCATGCCGAAGAAGAGGCGAAGCTTTGCTTCGCTTCTCAAATACATGGTCGAGTCCGACGAACTGACCGACACACAGATTCCGATGGTCGTGCGCTGCGGAGGAACCGCCTTAGGCCAGTTGACGGGTGAGACGCATCCCACCCTAGCCGAGCGGCGAAACTTGCTGGCCCATGGCGATCCATTCGACGGCCTGCCCACAGGCGGCCTTCTCGAATTGGTGAGAGACCTCATCAACTTTGTTTACCGCGATTACATTGCCGAGGCCGCGAGGCTTGGCATATCGCCAGCGACAGCAGGGTGGCCCTGATGGCGGCAAGTCCGTCGATGATCGACGCTGTCGAAGCCGTCTGGCGCATCCCGCGGCCGGGCCCTGATAATCTCCTGGCCTCTCCAGCATTCATCGCGCTGAGCGAGCGCTGCAAAGCGGAATATGGCGGTGGTAAGCCTGCGTTCGGGTTGAATACGGCCCTTCGCTCGCTTGGACTGCCATGTCATCTGCCCGCCAACAAGGCGGATCTGAGCCTTGACCCCGAGAGCGCGGCCAACGCGATAGATGAAGCCTACGGGCGAAAAACGACGTTGCGCCGGCATCTATGCCCGCTCGACCTGGCGGACGAGATGCCGTTCTTGAGCTTCGGCAACGCCCGCGTCGCGGCCTTCAGCGCGGAGGATCTGGCCCGGCTGTTCAACGCCCAGCGACTCGCCCGCTACTTCCGCAACCAGTCCCTCGATGCTAAGCGACTAGCGCAATTCAGCTGGCTTGTCGTGGAAGAAGAAGTCGCGCTCGATCCGCGCCCTGAGGCGCGGGCTACCCCCTTCATGCAGATGACCCTCGATCGGGATTTTGGAGAGATCGATCCCCATCTCGGACGCTTCCCGTCGGCCGTCGAGCGCGCGCTCTTCTTCCTCCTTCTGGCCCCGTGGGAACGATGGTCGACGGTGCCGGAGGTCGACTGGAGAGGCTTTCGCCTGCCTTGGATTTATACGGTCGACGATGACCTTTTCATCCGACCGTCTCCGCCCCCGAGTGCGGATAGCCTCACGCTGGAGCCATGGATCGTGGAGGGGGATAAGGGCGAAGACATCGAACTTGAACGTCCAACTGTCTTGCCGCTTGAGGACGACGCGTCATCGGGCCTGCTGGCCCTAATCACCGATGACGCATGGAAGGATCTCGAAACGGCTCGTGCAACCGACCTGTTTGAGACGCCGATTGAGCATTTTCTCGTCCGGGCCTTCCTGGCCGATGGCATGGATGAGGTCATGGCGCACATGACTGTGATCGAGGCCGCTGTCGGCCTTGAGATGGACCATAAGAAAAAGCTTCGCCCGAAGCCTGAGCCGCACAAGACCGTTTCGTCCGCGACGGACCGCGTCGCGGCACGCGTCGCAGTGGTCTTGGACGATCCAACAAGCTTACAGTCCTATAAGGATCTGTTCGATTTGCGCAGCGCTTTCGTTCACGGGCGCGCCGGACTACAGAAGGTGTCGACCAACCAGCGCGTCATGGCGCGGAGCCTCGCACGCGGTGTTGCAAGAGGACTGGTCGATCTCACTCTGAGCGGACCGAAACCGCGAACGGACGTGCTGGGCGATCTCCTCGCTCGCGGCGCGCAATACTTGTAGGCCTCGGCGGCAGAATGGTCTGATTGCCAAATGCCTATGAAGGCAAAGCCGGCGTGAATAATGCTCTCTGCTTGGATATTCCTGGGCCAAATTGCTTGTCCCCTTATCTCCATGGCGCATAGCGCTTGGCTGCAATGACGTCAGGGGCCGACAGGCCCATCAACTCGACAGGATCCAATCCGCACTCGTCAAGGGACCTACACAAGACGACAAAGTTCTGAATCAACCGCTGGTTGACTGCCTCCAATTCCCCAATACGTATTTGAAGCTCGCGTACTCGAGCTGCCGACGACGGCCGTTTGACCCCACCCACAGAAGCTTCACCTGACTTCTCAAGACCACGAAGGCGCGCTTGGATGTCCCGACTACGCCAATCAGGCCATTTGGCTCGATGCGGTCGATCTGAAATTCCATTGGCGTCACTGCTATTGAAATAAGCCGTTGTAGTTTACGAAAAATGGGGGATCACGACTGATTGCGCTTCAGGTGCCTCAGTGGGGACAAGCAGACCAGGCTGGCGGCCCATGTGAGAGGTATCCGCAGAAGGGAACGACTGACTGCGGTTTTTCCACTCTCTTGGTCCTACGCTCCAACTCTTTGAGCGAAGTGGTCATGGGATCGGTCAATGAAAAGCATGAAGGGTCGCCGCAGTCACTTAAAAACTGGCCGCCTCATCGAAGAGGAGCAACGGCGGGATCAACCTTGCCGAAACGGATTTCGACCCAGTCGTCGCTCTCATCCTCGTCGGTCTTGATGACCTCAATGGACTCTGGCAAGCGCCCATCCATCAGGTTGCGCATCACGGTGCCCTGGATGAGATTTGTTTCATGCGGCAATTTTCGCGCGGCTTCTACATTTTTTGCTCCGTTGTCATCGAGCGAACGCAGGCCCGCGAAAATCTCAGTGAATTCGCGCAAACCCAGACGCACCATACTTGAACCTGACATGCCATAACCTCCGTGGTGGCCTAAGCCATAATCATCTTCGCGTGCTCGAAGCGCACCGTTGTTGGGCATCATCGCGGGTTTCGGAAAATGCGAAACCATGGACTCGAACAGCGTGTCCAATTCGGTGCCGGCATGAAATCCTGGGCGAAAAAAAGAAGATGCCTCATTTGCAAGGTAAGACGCGCACCCGTGCCCGATCTCACGGACGCTCAGAAGCAGTACGAAGTCGATGGATGAAAATTGCCGAAAGTATTCGTCGATGATCTGCTTGGTTGAAACTCGTCGCCAATCGGCCGATCGAACTGAAAGCGCAACGCAATCGCCGTCGCCGACGATGACGCCGGTGATCCCGTCTGCGGTGCGCAGCTGTGCGGCTTTGGCTTTTAAGGCGTTAAAAAGTGGATTCCTATCCTTGATCCTCGGCACATCGTAAGCAACAAATGCACCAGAGCTGTTAGGCGACCTCGTGGGATCAATGGTGATGTCAAGACTGACATCCTCGTCGTCGATGGCGACCCGGAGAGGAAACGCATCGTCCGCGATCTGATCGCGCAATTGTGGAACGATTACCTCGTCCACAAAGGTTCGCAGTGTTGCGCGAGGTGGAAGGAGCAGAACTGTCCGAGTTCCACGCTTCGTGATTTCGTCTTTAGCGCGAACACGAAGATCGAGACCGCCGATCGGGAGTTTGAGTTTCTTCTTGGCGTCTTCGATCAGGTCACTCAGTTCGTGGTAAGGATTGTTGTCGTCCAAACCCTCATCCGACACAGCTGTGACGTCAGCCGTCAGTCGGAGCGAGTCTTGCTCGAACAGAACGTCAGGTCGACGCCTAGATGCGATTGTGACTTCGTTTTGGAGATGCCCGCATTTCGACAAGCCGTAAAGCACCACCAGTTCCCACATCGCCGCGACTCGATGTCTATCAGCCCGGTTGAGGCGTGCAGCCAAATTGTCGACCGCTCTTTCTTCTAGGACACCGCGGAGCTCGTCGAGGCGTCGCTGAAGGGCCCGTCTTTGATAAATCATGAAGAGGCCCTCGCACCACGGGCATAAGGTTCGAGTGTTAGCATAAGTACTTGTACTTACTAAAAAATACCTCTGCCCATGCCTAGTCATGTAACCTGTGGCAGGGCACAGTCGATAGCGCAAACGTATATCCACGCGAAGTCGTCCGCGCCTGCCTGGAGCACAATGCGTGCGCGATCATACTGGCGCATAACCACCCATCGGGCATCGCCGAACCCAGCGCCGCCGATCGGGCTATCACGGATCAACTGCGCAACGTACTGGGCATCATCGGCGTACGCGTACTCGATCACCTGGTGATTGGCGCAGGCGATCCGGTGTCCATGGCGGAGCGTGGCCTGCTATAGCGCGCATCCATGCAAACGGCTCGCCTTGTCAAACGGCAAGGCGAACCACTGGCTATCATCGTCAAATCAATGCAGGCCGTAGCGTGCGGCAGGCTTGGTGTGGGACAGGTTCGGGCCAAGCGCCAGGCGCGCGTCCTCGAACTTCTGCCAATCGGCCGCCTGCGGCAGCGACGGAATCGTGGCGAATTCGCCCTGGT
>Ga0207695_10001439_pt1 | contig 39939 bp, 23 predicted proteins | sample KBSC54metaG_FD_184354 | JGI IMG/M metagenome (GOLD analysis project Ga0207695, IMG submission 184354) | Corn rhizosphere microbial communities from Kellogg Biological Station, Michigan, USA - KBS C5-4 metaG (SPAdes) (version 2) | ecosystem: Host-associated > Plants > Roots > Rhizosphere > Soil... | reverse complement strand
AGGACGGCAGGCACTGAAGCGCCTCCTGCTGCCGGAAGAGGTCGCCCGTCTTGTTTTGTTTCTTGCAGCGGACGACAGCTCAGCGATTACCAACCAAAGCTACGTCATCGATGGCGGCTGGGTATGATGCTCCGGGATATCTGCTGATGTCGATCTACCGATCAATCTATCCAAGGAAAACAAGGACTAAACAACGCCTTTGGAATCATAGAAACTTGTGGTTTTGTGAGGATCCGCCTACATCGGTGAGGTTTTGTCTGACACAAAATCGACTACACCGACCGAAATGCCGACTAGAAAACACCTTCCAACGCTAACGTCCTCGGTGAGTGCATCGGCGATTTAGCGCCACCGCAGAGTTCGTCGGATTTAACGCGTTTGCGGTCTAATGGAATCGCGCCACCAACCTCCGCCGTGACAGTGATCAACAAACGCGTAACTCGTAGAAATGAGACGGCACGGATGGCATTCTTGGCGCTCTGAGGAACCCCTGCGAGTGCTTCGGCACAATGATTGCTCGCCGGATTGTCCATGCGGCTCCGGGCACTCACTTCGATTCTTTCAGCCATTCCGCAGAGAAGCGCTCGATTGCCACCCGAACGAGTTGGCTACGAGTTCTAACACCTGCTTTGGTAAAAAGTTCGCGGACACTGGCCTTTACAGAGGTCTCAGAAGATTGAAGACGATCAGCGATCTCCTTGTTGCTGAGACCGTCGAGAATACAGCGCATCACTGATCTCTGACGTTCGGTGAGGTCACGAGCCCTCTGCGAGGTGACGTTTTCCTGGGAAGTGAATAAAACAGATCGCAGCACGGCCGGGTCCCACCACGATTCTCCATCTGCTACTCTCCGAATCGCTTCGAGAAGCTGACGTGCTCCGCTGTGTTTGAGAATCATTCCGGCCGCGCCAGAGTCCATCGCATGCAATGTGGCGCTTGAGATCATGCCGGCTGTCAGCATCAGCACTCTGGTGGTGCCGGGCATTTCGCGGAGATATTTCAGCAAGTCGGTACCGGACTCCTCGCCAAGATCGTAGTCCAGCAGGACGACATCGATCGTCGTCTCGGCGAGAATGTTTCTTCCCTCAGCGACTGTCCCGCAGTGCTCCACAACTTGCATACCAGGCTCTCCTGCGAGCAGCCGCAGCAGGCTTTCGCGGAAGATGGTGTGATCGTCGATGATGAGAATGCGAACGCTCGCGCTCATACCGCATCCTCTGGCATAGAGGGAACGGGAAGCTCAACAATGAAGGATGCACCGTCGGGAATAGGCCTGTAGCGGAGATCGCCGCCGAAGGATCGGGCAAAGGCGCGGGACAGGTAGAGGCCGAGGCCGGTAGCCCTGGCGCCCGGCTGGAACGGATGAAAGAGTGTCTCAGGCTGCGCTACTCCTCCACCATTGTCTCGGAATTCGACATGCACTCCGCTTGGGTTGGATCTTGCTGCGATGATCAATGACCGCTGCTTTTGGAGGTGATCCAACACACGGACACTGTTTGTCGTCAGATTCAAAAAAATCTGCATGAGGCTGGTTCGATCGGCCCAGACCTGAGGAAGTCCGGGCTCGATATCCCACACACACCGGATAGCTCCTTCCTGAAGCGATGGCGTAATGATGATTTTCAGATCGTCGAGGACGGACAGCAAATCCACTTCGCTGGCGCTCTCTTTGTATTGAACAAGATCTACCGCCGCGATCCGTTCCAGGGTGAGGATCAGGTTGCCCAGGGCATCGAAATCTTTGTTTCCATTCCATGCTTCGCTTCGGGAGAGGTTCTGATGTACGACGTTAATCGCTCCGCACACGTTGCGAACCTCATGAGAAACTGCCGCCACCGCGATACGTGATCCCGACAGCATCTGGTGAAGGCTGCTTTCCTCTCGAGTTCGCAACTCTTCGGACGAGTCCAGGATCATTGCGGCAAGACGGCCTCCGGACTTCGTCATAAAAGTCGAGAAGCAGATATCCGCCATGAAAGTGTCGCCATCCTCACGTATGCCGTGCGACTGCATTACCGTCCTGAACAGATGAGGTGATGAATCGGTGCGGGAAACATTTGAGAGTCCCGGAAAATAGCGTACAAGCTCTCTGCCCTGAAGCATTCCCATCTCTGAGCCCAGCAGACGATGCGCGGCATTGTTCGCCATCAAAACGCAGCCCTTGGAATCGCTCGTAAGGATAGCCGCCGGGCTGCTCTCGATGAGCACCTTCAGCTGATCTTCAGCGTCTTCCCTGGCCTCGCTCTGTCGCTCGATTTCGCGCATCTGCTCCATCGCAATGTCGCGATTGCGAACCGTTTGATGAACGAAAATCCCGATCGCAAGAAACGCTGTGAAATAGAGGACATCCCGCGGCAACCCATTGCGGATATTCCAGGGAAAGATGTCGAACTCCTCGGTCAGAAACGTGAGTATGGCCGCACAGATCACTATTTGCCAAGGCCTTAGCACTCTGCCTAGCATCAACATCGGGACCAAATACAGAAACCCCAGCGGGACTTCGTTCACGAGCCGCCAATCCAAAATAGCGATGAGAACAATCATCGAGACGGCTATTAGCAGAACGCGCTTTGTGCTCCCTCCAAGGAGTTCCAGCACCATATATCTCCATCAATGGAATTCGCCTGTCCGTGATGCGGCTGCAAACCAAAAAAGCGGCATGGCGGCGAGTCTCTGTGACAACGATACTCGTGTTCCCTTTGTGCGTGCCGAAGGCGACCGAAAGATAGTCTCTGGCGACTGAGAGATAGTCTCCGCAATGATGAGAACACACATACTCTTGACGCATGCAGCCCCATCCACACCGAAGGCCGCACCAAAGCGCGCACAAGGGATTTGATCCTGCTCCTCCATGCTCACAGCGTCTTCAGATGGAGAAACGCTAGTCGTGCGCGGAATTAGCTTCCTTTTAATCTTGATGAGTCTTTCGACCACCATGCTTCCGCAGGCTCTGCCTCCTGCTCCTGCCTATTCTTCGGGACGGAACTACTCCGGCGCACCTCTGACGCTGAACCAAGTACTCGAGATCGCCCATCGCGCCAATCCGGCGCTCCTTTCAGCCGCTCAGCATTTATCCGCAGTCCACGCACAGGAAATCACCGCCGCTCTTCGGCAGAACCCCACTGGAACTCTAAGCAGCCAGATGGTTACGCTGGGGCCGGGCGATCCGAACGGGACAGAGTTCTATCTAGCCGGAGTCCAACGCCTTTTTGAGCGCGGCAACAAGCGACAACTGCGGCTCGATACGGCCCGATCCACCTCGGCTCTCACAGGATTTCAGTTGGAAGACCAGCGGCGGCAGATTGACCTGTCCATACGTCAGGCGTTTTCACGGATGCTCTATGCAGAAGATGCGGTTGCCATCTCCCGCGAAAACCTGGATGGCTACCGCAAGACAGTTGCCTTGATGAAAGTCCGCCTCGATGCCGGCGATATCGACCAGACCGATTTCGACCGGGTGGATTTGCAGCTCGCAGGTTTTGACAGCGATCTCGAGAACGCGACGCTGGCGCTGCGCCAGGGAAGCATCGCTCTTCAGACGCTGATCGGCCTTGTCACTCCCAGCGACAGCTTCGCGATCGTCGGCACGCTGGATCCGCCGAATATCACCTCGACGCTCGACGATCTGCGTGGCAGCGCTCTTGCAAACCGTCCCGACCTCAAGGCCGCCCAGAGCCAGGTCCAGGTCAATGGCGCTGCGTTGAAGCTTGCGGTTGCGAACGGCACGGCCGATCCCACTATTGAAGCCGAATACGAACGTGCCGGCCATGCCAACAGCGTGGGTGCTTCGGTGAACATACCGCTGCGGCTCTTCGACCGCAATCAAGGTGAGAAGGAACGGGCGCGTTACGAACTTGAGAGCAGCCGGTTGGCTTTGACCGCAACCGGGCAGCAGGTGCTCTCCGAGGTCGATAGCGCGTGGGCTGCATACCTCGCAGCTCAGACACAATCGGAACGCTACAGATCGAAGTATCTCGCTGAAGCCGCACACGTTCGCGACAACCTCGAATTCAGCTACCGCAACGGCAACACAACGCTGCTCGATTATCTGAGCGCCTTGTCAGATTACCGGCAAGTCAACCTCGCCGCCTTGAACACCAGGCTGCAACTGCTGCTCGCTCTCGAACAACTCAATTATGTCGCATACGCGGAGGTTATCCCATGATGAGAGTCCGTGTATACGCTCAATCCCGCACGCACTTGACATTTGCGGTCTGCACTCTGCTCTGCGCCGCGGCAGGATGTAGGCGCGAGTCTGAAACCGCGACCCCTGACCTGCCAAAGGCCAATTTGAAGATTGAGACCGTGTACGCGCAGACCGTCGCCAGTACACTCAGCGTCCCAGCGCGTGTTGAGGCCGATCCGGCCCATGTAGTTCATATTTATGCTCCGCTAAGCGGCCGGCTCCTGGACTTCAGGTTGACCCCGGGACAGGAAGTCCGTAAAGGCCGAACCATTGCAATGTTGCAAAGCGGAGATGTCGCCCAGGCGCGCGCCGACTTCGACAAGGCGCGCATCGAGACGCTCCGGGCCGACCGTGCGCTCGACCGGGGCAAGCTGCTGGTGGCGCATGAAGTTATGTCGCAAGCGGAGTTTCAAGAACTAACCGCCGTTGACGGCGCGGCACATGCCGAGCAGGAGCGGGCACGGCAACGCGTCCATGAGCTGGGTTTTTCTGAGAATGGCTCAACCGACACAACGGCGATCACGACGCCGATCGGCGGGACCGTCCTCGAGGTCGGCACCGCAAGCGGTGAGATGCAACGCTCGCTGGAAACAACGAACGGTATCGCCACCATCGCCAACTTGGACACGATATGGGTGACCGGCGACCTCTTCGAACACGACCTCGGGGTCGTACACCCTCACGAGGCGGTCGATGTGCTGTTCGCTGCCTATCCGAATGAATCCTTCCACGCCACAATCGCGAATATCGGGGATTCTATTGATCCGTCCACGCATTCGGTGAAAGTGCGTGTGGTGCTTGCGAATCCGGGTCACCGCTTCAAGCCTGCGATGTTTGCGACGATGCGCATCGTGCAGCCCTCTGCAAAGTACATCATGGTGCCGCTTGCAGCTGTGCTGCACGACGGCGACACAACCGAGGTATACGTGCCGAACGGTCCGGGTAAATATGCATTGCGTCCTGTGAGAACAGGAGCTGCACGGGACGGCCGCATCGAGATCGTCAGCGGTCTCCACGATGGAGAGCAGGTGGTCACCGAAGGTGCTGCGTTCCTGCGCGCGCCGGTCGGGGATTGATATGGTCGCCCTGCTCAATCTCCTTCTTCGCTATCGCACGGTCGTTCTCATCGTGCTTGTCGCGTCGCTCGCGGCAGGCACTTTTGGAGCGCTGAAGCTGGATGTGGAAGCCTATCCGGACCCCTCTCCGCCTTTGGTCGAAATCATCACGCAGAATCCAGCGTGGTCGGCCGAAGAGATGGAGCAGCAGGTCACCGCGCCCATTGAACTCACTTTGAATGGCACACCTCAACTTGAGCAGATCCGCTCCATTAGCATCTTCGGACTCAGCGATGTGAAGCTGTACTTCAAGTTCTCCAGCGATCTCTTTCACGATCGGCAGGAGGTGCTCGCACGCTTGCAGACATTGCAACTGCCGATGAACCTGCAGCCGCAGCTATCTCCCTGGTCGCCTATCGGTGAAATCTACAGGTACCAGGTTACGGGCCCATATTCACTCAACGAGTTGAAAGCCTCGCAGGACTGGCTGGTACGCCGCGAGCTAAAGCAGGTGCCAGGGATCGTCGACATCACGACGTTCGGTGGAACGACCAAACAGTATCATGTCGAGCCCGATCCCAATAAGCTGCTCGCATACGGAGTTACGCTGCCGCAACTCATCCTTGCGATTCAGAACAGTAACGCGAATGCCGGTGGAAACTATCTTTCGCTGGGCGATCAAAACGTTAACGTGCGATCGCTCGGGCTGTTGAAAACCATTGAGGACATCACAAACGTTGTGGTTGCTGAAAAGAATGGCACACCAGTGCTGGTTCGCGACCTCGCGACGGTGAAGGAGGGTTTCCAGCCCAGACTGGGCAAGATCGGACGCAATCGACAGAACGATATCGTCGAGGCGATCGTGTTGCTGCAGAAAGACGAAGAAAGTCTACCGGCTTTGAGCAGCCTTAAAAAGAAGATTGCGGGGTTGAACCATGGCGGTCTTCTTCCTCCGGGAATGCATATCAGCACTGTCTACGACCGCACTAAGCTCATCGATTTGACTACCCATACGGTGATGCATGTCATCCTTACGGGACTGCTGCTTGTGACTCTCATTCTGTTGCTGATGCTTGGCGATCTGCGCACTACATTGATTGCGGCCGCCACCATTCCTTTTGCGGTGCTGTTTGCGTTTTCTATGATGGCGCTCACCGGGCATTCAGCCAACCTGATCTCTATCGGCGCCATCGATTTCGGCATTCTCGTAGATGCCTCCATCGTCGTTCTGGAGAGTGTCTTTCGGCAGCTCTCGCGTCGCGAAGCCGGCGGAGAAGCCGGATTGGCCATTGTTCAAGGCGTGCGAGATGCCGCGCGGCCCGTTCTCTTCTCCACGCTTATCATCCTGGTCGCATTCATTCCCTTGTTTACCATGCAGGGCGTGCCCGGTAAAATTTTTGCACCGATGTCCGTGACCTACGGATTCGCACTGACAGGCGCGCTCATCTTCGCGTTGATCTTCGCTCCGGTGCTCAGCGACGTCTTCGCGAAGAGTCAGGTCGCAGCCTCCGGCACACTCGCTCCTACTGGCTCCTCCTCTCAGGACAAGGGAACACGTCTCAGCCGCTTTTTCGCCCGTCATTATGCGATCGCTTTCGACCGCACCTTCCTGGTGCCAAAACTTGTCTGGAGCATAGCCGGGTTGGGACTCATTGGTGCTGTCCTGCTGTTCGTCTTCGCTATAGGTGGTGAATTCATGCCACCGCTCGAGGAAGGCAACCTCTGGATTCGCGCGACTCTGCCGCAGGATATCTCGTTTGAAAAGTCCGCTGCGCTCGCCGACCAGCTTCGCTCTGACATATTGAATTTTCAAGAAGTCACCCAGGTCGTTTCCCAGGTTGGACGCCCCGACGACGGCACGGATGTAACGACTTTCAACAACATCGAATTCGGCGTCGACCTGAAGCCCTCGAACCAATGGCCTTCCGGAGCTCGAAGCAAAGATAAGTTAATTCAGCAGATGCAAGAGGTCTTCTCAAAGTATCCCGGCGTCGTCTTTGGCTTCTCACAAGCCATCCAGGACAACGTGGAAGAAGCCATGAGCGGGGTCAAAGGTGAGAACTCGCTGAAGGTCTTCGGTGACCGTTTGGATGAACTAACGCGTCTCGCCGATCAAATCCAGCATGTGATGGGCCGGGTCCACGGCGTGGCGGATGCCGGCGTCTTCAAAGTCAATGGACAACCGAGCATGGTGATCGACGTGAACCGCGCCCGGGCGGCGCGTTACGGCATTGCCCCCGCCGATGTAAACGCAGCGATCCAGGCGGCGGTGGGAGGCGCTCCGATCACACAAATGATCGAGGGTGATCGTCGATTCGACATCACCCTCCGTTATCCGGAGACTAACCGCGCAGGACCCGACGAAGTCGGCGCCATTTTGTTGCCAACACCGGACGGTGGCCGAGTTTCGCTGTCACAGGTGGCCGATATCGCTATCCGTGAGGGTAGCTTCATGATCTTTCGTGAAGGCGGACGGCGCTATATTCCCATCAAATTCAGCGTGCGCGGCCGCGATCTCGCCGCGACCATTGTCGATCTTCAGAACCAGATACGCAAGAACATCAAACTGCCTCAAGGCTATACATACTCCTGGGCAGGCGAGTTCGATTCCCTGCGCAAAGAGCAGCAGCGGCTTGCAGTCATCATTCCGATGAGCCTGCTGGTGATCTTCCTTCTGCTCTATCTGCAGTTTCAGCGCTGGGTGGACGCCCTGATCATACTTGCCACACTTCCGTTCTGTGCTATCGGCGGCATTCTTGCGCTGTTGTTGACACACACTTCTTTCAGCATCTCGGCGGCCGTCGGCTTCACCTCACTCATAGGTGTCGCGACCCTTGCGTCAGTAGTGTTTCTCTCGGGCCTCCGCAGAATGCAGCAAACCCATCCCGGCCAGGACGCACTCCGAAAAGGCGCACTCGATGAGTTGAGGCCGGTGCTTATGGCCTGCATGGCAGCGGGACTCGGACTATTACCTGCAGCCGTGATGAACGGCATTGGCGCGCAAGCTCAACAACCCCTGGCACGCGTCGTTGTCGGCGGCATGATTACGACTGTCCTGGCTGTGCTTCACCTCATACCGCTGATGACGGCACTAACGCAGCCTCCCGCTGGTCTTGAATCAGGGGGACTAAGTCATTAGGTCTTCAAACTAGCGGTTCCTGCGGCCGAACTCCGCACGGATCCTCCGTAAAGAAGGTGTTAGCTCCATGAAGAGTCTCAAAACAATTGCATTCCTGGCAATCACAACTTGGCCGCCGCTACTCGCGCAGAGCGATGCCGGCAAGCTGGTAGTCAATGTCAATCCACCGATCAGCCGGAACGAGAGCGCTCAAAACTCCACCCCCGTGAAGTTGTTTCTGGATGCGCATGAGTTACCAATTACACGCGTGGAACGCTTACCGAACACTCCGCTTCATGTGGTCTTCGTACTTGACAACGGAGGACATCAACAGGGGTTGATGTCGCTGGCACGAGATTACGTCGTGAAGCTCGCTACAGCGGTTCACAACTCTCAGCCTACGTTCACAGTCGTTTCTGCCGCCAAAGACCCAGAGATTCTGGCGCAGACTGGCGATCCGTCGGCCCTCCAATCTGAACTCGCTCATGCTGACACCCCGTTGAATTCGCCACAAGAGGAGTCGGCAGATCTCAACGCAGGTATCGCGCTGGCGGCGAACCTGTTGAGTGACGCTCCTGGAGTAAGGGATATCGTTATATTGTCGGACGATGACGACGATATCAATGGGAAAGGGATGCAAAGCGTAAAGACGCAACTTGCAACCGCTCACATTCGCTGTTTTTCCATCCTTCTCGCACAACACGATTTCTTCGGTACGAAGGCAAGAACGGCATGGGGTGTTCGACTCAACTCACTGGCGAACTTTTCCGGAGGAGCGCAATACAACACTTATTGGCAGAGTCGACAATCCGATGAAGTGGTCCTCAGGACTGTCGCAGCCAGGGTTTCATCGGGAAATCTGGTTTCGTTCTCTATACCGGCGAACCTGAACGTGAGGCCTGGAGTGTATTACTTGAAGGTACAGTTGGGCGACGGCAAGTCGATGATTCGCTCAAGTCCGTTCGTTCTGTTGCGCTGACTAGCAAGACGACCCACTCGTACTTATGGCGATCGCCGAACGCATATCGAGCTCCCGATGTCAGTAGCGATCTGCACCGCGCAACTCCGCGATCCATCTCATGCGAGAATCTCCACCACAGATATTCGTCTCCGGTAAACACATCAAAACATGGCAACCACAATCATCACCCGCGCCGAACGCCACAACCTGGGCATCAACGCTCGCAAGCAGCTCGCCCGCAGTGCGCAGTCCGCTTTCAATCGCAAATCTTGCCCGAGCCAACCCCTTCACATCCTCCATGAGTCGATGCGCGGTCGTGTCGCTCCGCTCGTAAAGTTGAAATACGAGCGCATGGCCGCTTCGCCTTTCGGTTTTTTTCGCGGAGCCGTCCCCATCATGGCCGCCGATCTGGCCGCTCATCCCAATACCGGCATCACCACACAGGTCTGCGGCGACGCACACGTCCTCAACCTCGGGGCCTTTGCCGCCCCAGACGGTCGCCTCGTTTTCGACATTAACGACTTTGACGAAACAATCCGCGCCCCCTTTGAATGGGATGTAAAGCGCTTGGCTACAAGTCTGATCATTGCCGGTCGCGAGTCAGGAATCAGTCGCCGCTCTCGCCGTGCCGCTGTCGCCGCTTTTACCGCCCGCTACCGCCAGGCTATGCGCGGCTTCGCTGTCATGCCGGTCATTGAATTGGTTCATTTCCAGATCCACCGCCTTGGACAGGTGGGTCCCGTCGCGGCCATTATGCGACAGGCCGAGCGGTCTACGCCACAACACTCCCTGGAAAAACTCACCGAACCTGGCATCTCCCAGACTGCCCACGGCACCAAATATGCGCATCCCGCGCCGCCTGTCGCGCGCCGTTTCAAGTCCGAGCCGCCGTTGCTCCAGCGCGTCACCGGCGCCGAAGCCCAGTTCGTGTTGGACGCGCTCATCCCCTACGCCCGAACGCTGGCGCCCGAGCGCCGCCACTTCTTCGCGCAATACCACCCCATCGACGTCGCATTCAAGGTGGTGGGCACCGGCTCCGTCGGTCTGCGCGATTACTGCGTCTATTTCGAAAGCAGCATTGCCGTCGCTGCACCATCGCGTGAAATGTCCGGCGATCAGAGCCCGGGCCGGTTGCACAATAAACCCGTCTCCGACCCTCTGTTCTTACAGATCAAGGAGGAACCCGCCTCTGCCTATGCTGCCTTTCTGCCCGACAACGCCTCAGTTCGCGCGCACAACGGACACCGCGTTGCCGATGGACAACGCGCCATGCAACTCAGCTCTGACCCGTTCCTCGGCTACACCTCTATCGATGGACGCGACTACCTGGTCCGTCAGCTCAACGACCACAAAGGCTCGCTTGACCTCACCAGGCTGGACGCCGGCAGCCTCTCTGCCTACGCCGACCTGTGCGGCGAGTTGCTCGCCCGGGGGCATGCTCGCGCCGGAGACCCCGTCGCCATCGCGGCCTACCTTGGCAACTCCACCCGCTTCGACCACGCAATCATCGCGTTCGCGCGGGCCTATGCAGACAAGAACAGCGAGGATTGGAAAGCGCTCGTGAAGTCTCTCAAGAAATTGAAATAGAGGATGCATCTGCCGCGCAGATCGCTCTATATTGCCGTGCAACTGCTGGTCTTCGAGTCGACGCGGCCGCTCGACGGGCGTGCAAGATGATATGAGATACCCGGCTGCGGGGGTGAGTGCGCCAGTCACCCACCGCATGAACATCGCTTGGGCTCTGATACGCTGTCTCACGCACTAGTCACGGGCCTCGGGCATCACGTATCAATCGCCAACTCGCGGGGCCCGCGTCATTAGCCGAAGTCGCCGCACAACCGGTGCCATCACGGTGACGGTCGAGCAGACCGCTCGGGCGCGGGACCTGGTCATCATCTCGATCCCTGAGGCAGCGGTGTCACAATTGCCGCGCGACATCTTGACCACATCGTTGGCTGTCATTGTTGATACGGGGAACTATTACCCCTCGCGCGACGCCCAACTTACTGAGATTGATGGAGGGCTGACCGATAGAGGGTGGGTAGAGGGGGTCACTTCTGCGGGGAAGACAGACTAATCACCTTTCCCTGAAAGTCGGGCGGTCTCAACTGGTCGATGCAACACTATCTGATTTGGAGGTGGTGTTGATGAGGCAAGGAAGACGATATTGACTCTCTGCGGAGCAGAAGGCCGACGTATGGCAGCGTTGGAAGGCGGGCGAGTCGTTGCATGAGATTGGACGCGCCTTCAGCAAGGACCATGGATCGATTCAGTTCCTGTTATCTCAGCACGGCGGGATAGCTCCGGCAGTCCGTCGCCGTTCGCAGCGAGCGCTCACGTTGGCCGAGCGGGAAGACATCTCACGAGGCATTGCGTCTGGTTCGTCGATTCGTGAGATTGCCAGAGGACTAGAGCGAGCTGCGTCGACGGTAAGCCGGGAGGTCGCACGTCACGGCGGGCGGCCGGTGTATCGAACCAGTGAAGCCGATCATCAGGCCTGGAAGTCGGCTTTGCGACCCAAGACCTGCCTGCTTGCCAGGCACAGGAAGCTACGGATGATCGTGGCCAGTAAACTGATCCTGAAGTGGTCGCCGGAACAGATTTCAGGGTGGCTGAAGAGACGGTATCCCGGCAACGAGAGCATGCGCGTGTCCCACGAGACGATTTACCGCAGCTTGTTCATTCAGGCTCGAGGAGTCCTGAAGAAGGAGCTGATGCAGCACCTGCGATCCAAGCGATCTATCCGCCGCTCAGTGCACGCTAAGGCTGGCGGAAAGTCCCACGGTCAGATCGTCGATGCCATCTCCATCCGCGAGAGGCCCGCGGAGATTGAAGACCGCGCCATCCCCGGTCATTGGGAGGGGATCTGCTCGCCGGCCCTGGCAACAGCCACATCGCAACCCTGGTGGAACGACAATCGCGTTTCACCATCCTGGTCAAAGTACCAAGCAAAGACACAGCGACCGTAGTCGCCGCGCTGAGCCGGCAAGTTCGGAAACTCCCCGCGTCTCTGAGGCGCTCGCTCACCTGGGACCGCGGACTGGAGATGGCCAAGCACAAAAGTTTCACCGTAGCCACCAAGGTGAACGTCTACTTCTGTGATCCGCAAAGTCCTTGGCAACGTGGCACCAACGAAAACACCAACGGCCTGCTACGACAATACTTCCCCAAGAAAACCGACTTGTTCGGCTATTCCCAAGCCGACCTCGACAAAGTAGCCCTGCAACTCAATCAACGCCCAAGGAAAACTTTGGGCTTTGAAACTCCAGCTAGTAAACTCCAAGCCAGCGTTGCGTCGACCAGTTGAGACCGCCCGCCTTTTCGGCAACTTCGGCCGAGATTGCCGGAAACGCCGTGTCTCAGGGAGAACGGTTACTGACGCGAAGCCGACTTGTCGAGACTAAGGATATGTATGCTTTCCGTGAGGTGTACACGTGGTTCCACACGCCGCAGGGAAACCGGGAGTAGCGAACGCAGATGCTGTTCGGAGGCAAGGCATTCGAGGTCTTCTTCTGCGAGGTTTATCGCTATTAGTCGCAACGATCGCGAGTTTTGCGTTCGGCTTGTCTCCCTTGAGAAGACACCTACCAGAGCAATCGGCGGGAACTGAGGCGATTGTTAGAAGTCTAGTGTCAGCCTTCGATCAAGCCGATATCGTCGCCTTAGGTGAGGCGCACCAATCGGAGCCTGACTCCGAACTGCGTATTGCTCTGATTCGCAACCCTCAATTTGCAAAGAAGGTGCATTTCATCGTGGTGGAGTTTGCCAGCACGACGGAGCAGTCAATTCTTGATCGGTTCATCGATGGAGAAGATGTGCCTCACGCTCAGCTTGAGCAGGTTTGGAAAACCACTACACAGGCTGAAAATGGCACATGGGGCTCGCCCGTTTACCTGGCTTTCTTCCAGTCAGTCCGCGATGTGAACATGGGCCTTCGCCCCGACGAACGAATTCGCGTTTTAGGCGGCGATCCTGGGCCAGGAGATCATCGCTCACGTGAAGTTGCAGCAGTGGACGTGATCCGAGACCAAGTCCTTCGAAGACACGCGAAGGCATTGCTGATATACGGTGCCGCGCACTTTTATCGAGCGGTCCCTAAGGACTATCTCGCCACTATGGGGGAAGACGGAGGAATCGTAAGTATGCTGGAAAAAGACGCGCATGCGCGCATCCTCTCCGTCATTTCGGACGAGGCCGAGATCATCTCGCTCATAAGCCGATTCGTACATGGCCTCCCGTCGTGAGGGCGGCGTAAGACTAGTCCTCATAAACGCGGTTGCGTTGACTGATCGGCACCTGTTCGACAAAGCTCGGCACCTTCGAACTCTTCTTGATATCGCGAAGCCCGAAGTGATTCTAGCGGAGCATGCCCGACGTGGTCGCAATTCCCGAAAACGCCGTTTTTCGGGAACAGAGGATCACTTGATCAATATTTTCGTTGCCCCTTCCGCCGCGTTCGAGGACATGGAAATCAAGGACGGCCTACTTACTCTCCCGGAGCCAAAACGACAAGGCGCCCCAGTCCATGGCCCTACAGCCGTTGTCAGAGCAGAAGTGCCAGCGGAATCGTATCGCCATGGACGGAGGACGGTTCTGATGGGAGAAGCGGCGAAGCGTCCGTTTTTCGGACACCTCGCCGTCTGCTTACTCTGAGAACTACCTGCACAACACCGTCGCTACTGGACAGTTACGGGCAAGTTTACTGTGGTGGACGAAGCACCCGCGGTAATGATGACGGGCACCGTATAGCTTCCTGCTGGAGTTGTTATAGTTGTGGCGGTCGAGCTGCTACCTCCGCAGCCTGCAAGTCCCATCATCCAAGCGGAACCGGTAAGGAGCAGTGCCAGTGCAACCAACCGCAAACCAACAGTGCGCCGACGGCGGAGACCGAAAGGCACGAATAGGAGCGCCAGGACGACGCCGCCTCCCAGCGGTCCGAACGGCAGAGCTTGCAGCGCCCCCGTGGTGGTGGTGGTTCCGAAGGTGAGGGTGGTGCTGGCCGCAGTGTTGTTACCCGTAAAAGTTAGGCTGGTTGGAGCAAACACGCAGGTTGCGCCGGTTGGGAGTGGTCCGCAACTGAAGGTGACCGTGCCGGTGTATCCGCCGACTGGGGTTCCCGTAATGACTGCAGTCGCTGTTGAACCTCTGGCGACGGTGAGAGCGGCAGGCGTGGCTGCGAAGGTGATGTTGGCAGGGACGCTAATCGTGAGGGTGGAAGCTGCGGAGGTAGCGGCGGCGAAGGTGCTGTCTCCGCTGTAGGTCGCCGTGATACTGTGGGCGCCCGCAGCCAGTGTGTTGGTGGAGTAGGAAGCCGTTCCGGAAGCTAGTGTCACCGTCGAAAGGGTGGTTGCGCCATCCTTGAAGGTGACGGTTCCGGTGGGAGTTCCGCCGGTTCCAGACACTGCTGCTGACAACGTGACCGACGCTCCGACCATGGCGGTCGAGGGGACCGTCAGCGCGACGGTGGCGGTTGTAAGCGAGACGACCAGCGTCTGCGTGGCGGAAGTGGCGGCACCATAGATACTGTCGCCGGTGTAGCTGACGGTAAGGGTGTGCGAGCCAAGTGCAAGCGCCGTTGTCGTGTAGCTAGCCGCACCCGATGCCAGGGTCATGGTGGACAGAGTAGTAGCACCATCCTTGAACGTGACCGTGCCGGTCGGCGTCCCATTAGTTCCCGCGACCTTTACAGCCAAGGTTACAAAGGCGCCAGGTGCAGCAGTCGCCGGTGCGGTGAGGGTGACGGTAGCAGCCGCAGGGCTGACGACCAGCGTTTGCGGCGCAGACACGCTCGCCGAGAAAGTAGTGCTCCCTGGATAGCTCGCCGTGACCGTATAGGTTGTAGCGTTCAGCGACGTCGCCGTGTAGGTGGCGGTCCCCGTCACATCCAGTGTTCCTGTACCCAGCGTCGTGGAGCCGCTGAGGAAAGTCACTGTCCCTGTCGGTATGGCCGTTGTCCCGGTGGGCCCTGCCACCTTCGCAGTGAAGGTTGCAGCTTGCCCGGCGGTGACGGTCCCGGACGGTACGGTCAGGGTTGTCGTCGTGATAACGGTGGGAGCGATTTTGGCCACGAAACCGGTGTAGTTAGCCCCGTTTGTCTTTGTATTCGTGGATTGAAATACACCCGCCGTCACCGGCAAGGTGAAGCTGTTGGTAATGCCGGCGACGTAGATGTTACCGGCGGGATCGACGGCGATGCCGGAGGCGTTGTCGGCAGAAGAGGCCGTCCCGCTCAGGGTGGTGGAGAAGAGCAGCGCCGTGCCCGCGGGATTTAAGCGACTGACAACGTTGTATTGGTAGTACTGGGCCTGGGGAGCGACGGGGTTCACGCTAGGGTAGCCTGCGCCGCTCGCGTTTCCGGCGACGTAGATGGACCCGTCAGAGCCCAGGGCGATGGCGTCAAGAGAGGTGGGTTCTGCATTGATTGGGTCGTCACCGATGAACGTAGACCAAAGTAGTGAGGTGCCCGTAGGGTCAAGCTTGCTGACGAAGCCTGAGCCGCAGTTCGTGTTTGTGCCTGCGGGGAACCGGGCCTGAGTTTGATAGGCGCCGGGGGTGGTTGGGTAACTGCAGTCGATGGTGTTACCGGCCAGATAGGCATTGCCGGCGGCGTCCGCCGCTACATACGCCATGCTGCCCCTTGGGCCGGAAACGTAAGTGCTGTAGATGATTCGTTGTGCGGTCGGATCGAATTTTGCGACGAAGCCGTACTGGTTGTTACCTGCGGCAGACGTGGGTTGATAGGAGCCAGCGGTGGTGAAGAGGTTATTGGAGGAGTAGCCGGAGACGTAAGCCAGGCCAGCGGGATCGACAGCTATCGCGAGGGGAGCAGTCGTGCTTTGCTGTTGGAAGTTGTTGGGACCAAGCAGGGTGGAATAAAGCATATTCACGCCCGCCGTATCCAGCTTGGAGAAGAACGTGAAGTTGCGCGTGCCGCCGCCTGTGGAGACGGTCACACCGGACTGCGCTGCGCCAGCGGTGGTGGGGTAGCAATCATAAGGCTGATAGCCGGTGCCGTTGGCGCCGTACGAGCCCATATTGCATTGCGAGTTGGTGAGGCCGGCAACATAGGCTTCGCCCGCGGCGTCGACCGCGACCGCCCGAACGCTGTTGTAGTTATTGCCGCTCAGGTACGTTGAATAAACCAGCGCGGTGCCGGTGGGGTTGAGCTTGGTCAACACGCCGCCGGTGTCGCCTTGCCCTGCACCGACGCAGCCGTTGGTGCGCACACCCACGGGGCTGCCCTGTGGAATGTTGTAGTTTCCGCCGCAGATAGTTTGAAACGCGCCGGGGGTGACCGGATAGGTGCCGTATGTCGTATCGCCCACGACGTACGCATTGCCGCCCGGATCCACCGCGATGCCGAAGCCCTCGGTGTACTCGGTCGAGCCGATAAACGTGGAATACATCAGCGCGGTACCGCTGGCGTTGAATTTGCTGACAACCAGCGAGTAGCGGCCGGAGACGGCGGCCATGCCGGGGCTGATGGCCTGGTAAGGGTTTTTGGTGGGGTAGTCAATCGAAGAGCTCGTGCCCACAATGTACGCGCTGCCCGCGGTGTCGATGGCGATGCCGTTGATCAGGTCGTTCGCCGAGCCGCCGATGTAGGTCAGATAGCTAAGCACAGGATCGATCACGAGGGACCGTGTGTGGTCATAGCTGCCCAATGCGAATCCGACTTTGCCGTCAGCGATCTCGTAACGGCCTTCCACTGAAACCTTATTGCCGCCGACCATCTGGTAGACCACCGGCTTGTGGAAGCGCGCATCGCGGCTTCCTACCGGCAGCACCAGATCGCCTGCCGCATCGATGCGCGGCGTCGCGCCCGTGAAGCTAAGCCCGATCTGCTTCGCGTCGGCCTGCGGCGCAACCACAAAGTCATACTCCAACTCACGCTGATTGCCGTAATACACCAGGTCGATTCCCGGATAAACCCCCGTATACTGAACGCGCTTGTACGTCTGGATGGCGGTCTGCCACTTCTTCGGGTCGTTGCCGATAAAGTAATTCACCGTGCCCGGCAGCGGGGTATCACCCGCCACTTTGGCCGCAGCGTCCGCTCCCACCAGCTTCATCCGCAACGTGGAGTTCCCATCCGCCGACTTGCCCTTGTTCAACTCAAGAACCGCTTCGCCCGGAGTCAGGAAAAGCGCATACCCCGGACCACGCGAAAGAAACTGTACCTCCGGGGCCACCTGGCCGCGGTTAGGCTCAAAGTTGAGTGGAATCTTACCGAAGTTGACATCGAGGCGAGGCGCCGGCCGGGCGGCAGGTTGCTGCGCCGCAAGTGAAGCCACGGAGGTAATCCCGGTAAGCAATGCTACCGTGACGATCAGCGCGCTGGCGCGCGCGATCAGAGACCGGGTTGAGGGACTCGCCAAAGACGAGACAACCGCGGCAAACATTCGGGTAGATGGGACAGTCATGGACTTCTCCTGGGGGCGGTCTACAATCCTCCGCCTATACAAGACAGCGGAAAATTTCGACAAACCCTCTCACGCTCACCCTCAAAAATTAAAATAGCTTTTGTGCGGATTAGCCGATGTATGCCTGGCAGCAACTGAGACATGGCGCGCACCGAAGTGATAACGTAACGGAATCACGCGTTTAGCGGTCGGGACAGGGAATGGATTCTGATAAGGGCGAGATCACTCTTCTGTTGGTCAGGTGGAGAGAAGGAGAGGCGCAAGCCTTTGACGATCTCCTGCCCCTCGTTTATCCCCACCTCAGAGAAGTAGCCGCCGCCTATCTCCGCCGGGAGCGCGACCCTGGCGTCATGCAGGCCACGTCCCTGGTGCATGAGCTCTACATCCGCCTTCTAAACCAGAACCGCACCGTGCTCGCCGACCGCGCCCACTTCTACACCTTCGCCGCCAAGGTGATGCGGCTGATCCTGATCGACCACGCCCGCGAAAATAACGCACAGCGCCGAGGGCGGGGAATCCAGCACGTGCCTTTAAGCGCAGATATCCCATGGGTTGAGGTCGGAAGCCCCGAGATCCTGCAGTTGAACATCGCCCTCGACGAGCTCGAAAAGATCGACCCCTCGCGGTTGCATGTAGCGGAGCTCCGCTACTTTCTCGGCTGCACCATTGAGGAGACCTCGGACCTCCTCGGCCGGTCGCAGGCGACCATCCACCGCGACCTGCAGTTTGTCCGATCCTGGCTCTACCGCCGCCTCTACCCGGACGCCTTGAACACGGCTCCTGCGAGGGTTTAGCGGTTTTTTACGCAGTCTGTGTAAGGGGCACCGCGCAGAGCGGTCGTTCGAGGAGACGCATGGAACAGGAAGCGGCACGCTGGTCCGCAATGGAAGCAATCTTCCACGAGGCCTTGAGCGCCAAAGAGCCCGCGCGTTCGGCGCTCCTCACCCAACGCTGCGCCGGCGACACAACCCTCATGGCCGAACTCCGCTCGCTGCTCGAAGCCTGTGAAGCCGAAGAAATCCACCGCCTCAGCGTCTCCGCCGAAAGCGTCGAACCGGGAACCTCCGTAGGCTCCTACGTCATCGACAGCCTCATCGGCCGCGGAGGCATGGGAAGCGTCTACCGCGCGCACCGTTCCGACGGGCAGTTTGAGCAGCATGTCGCCATCAAGATCATCGACACCCCACTCGTGACCGACTTCTTCCGCGAACGCTTCCGCGCCGAACGGCAAATGCTGGCGAGGCTCACACACCCTTATATCGCTCGCTTGCTGGACGGCGGAGTCACTGAGCAAGGCGAACTCTATCTGGTGATGGAACTCGTCGAGGGTGTGTCCATCACGGAATTCTGCACGCAGCAGGGCCTCGGAATGCACGCGCTCTTGCGGCTGTTCCAGAAGGTCTGCGAAGCCGTCCAATACGCCCATCGCAACCTCATCGTGCATCGCGATCTGAAGCCAGACAACATCTTGGTCATGGCGGACAGCACACCCCGCTTACTCGACTTCGGCACCGCCAAGATCATCCTGCCACTCTCGGAGGGCTTGCATGCGGACGCCACGCGGTCGGGCATGCAGGCGTTCACGCCGCGGTACGCCAGCCCAGAGCAGGTTCTCGGACAGTCAATTTCAACTGCTTCGGATACGTACTCGCTTGGCGTTCTTCTGTATGTGCTCTTGACTGGCAAAGCTCCGTACGATCTCGTCAACTTCTCTACCGAAGAGATGGTGCGGGTCATCTGCCATCAACGACCTCAGAAGCCCAGCTCGGTGACATCTTCAAGTGTAGGCAAACTCGATGCCGACCTCGATGCCATTGTCCTCATGGCGTTGCGCAAGGAGCCGGAAGAACGCTACTCCACAGTGGAACACCTTTCAGCCGACGTGCAGGCGTGGCTGGAGCAGCGTCCGGTAGACGCTCGCCGTGGAAACTTCCGCTATCGTGCAGGACGATTCATCCGCCGCAACACGCTCGCCATCGCCGGTGCGGCGATGCTGCTTGCAACCGCGGTTGCGGGCGTGGCAGGCATAGCCTGGCAAGCGCATGTGGCCCAGGTGCAGCGGCTCAAAGCGCAGGCTCAATCCGAAGATCTGCGGCAGCTCAGCGTGAGTCTCTTGACCGAACTTGACGAAGCTATCAAACAGTTGCCCGGATCCACCAGCGCCCAGAAGTTACTGGTCACGCGCGTGTTGGAACACCTGGATCGAATGTCAAAAAATGGCGATCCCGATAAACCAACGGCACTCAATCTCGCAGACGCCTACACCCGCGTCGGCAACCTCGAAGGCAATCCCTACGACCAGAATATCGGCGATGCCGCGGGCGGTCTCGTCAGCATCAACAAGGCAGTCAGCCTCACAGAACATTGGAAGGCCAAAGACCCTTCCGACTTAGACACCCTGCACGCCTTTGCCTACGCCAAGCAGTCGCAGAGCGAAATTCTATTTGGCATGGGCCGCACGGTCGAAGCCGTCGAAGCGATGAAGCTGGCCGCCTCGGCATACACCGCGCTGGCTGCGCGTGCTGACGCTACGCCCGGGAGAATGAGCGACGCCTCCTCCGTGTACGGCTCTTTAGGGGATGAACTGGGCATGTTGGGAAAGGGTACACTGAGCGACACCGCTGGGGCGCTTGCGGCGTATCGGACGGCGCTGGAATATCAGAAAAAGGCATTACGACTCGATCCGAACTGGCCGCGCTCCCTGCGGACTCTCCCGGTTGCCCTGCTAAAGATCGGCAACATGGAGTTCTCGACGGATCCCTGGGAAGGGGTGCGTCAGTTCAAGGCTGCTCTGGAGGCGATGGATCACTATCCACCAGCGGAAAAAGGAAGCTTCAACTACAAGAGGAACTACTCAGCCATACTGCGTAGGCTCGGTGTCGCACTTACCGAGGTTCAGCAGTACGGTCCCGCCATAGAGTCATTCGAAACCGCGAAAGCAACCAACGAAGAGCAAGTGAAAGCCGATCCCCAGGACACCCGTTCCCGAATAGATCTGGTAACTACCCTGGATAACGAGGCGCTCGTCTTTGAAGCTCTGGCGAACGATTCTGGACACGCGAGCGAGCGAATCAAGAATCGCCGCCAGGCGAAGTTATTACTGGAACAGATGATGGCTCTGTTTCAGGAAATCACGAAGCGCAACCCGCAGGACGTCAGCAATCTCGAGAACCTCGCACACACACAAGTTCGCATCGGCACACTGCAACAAGGCACAGCCCAGAGCCGCGAGGGAGCTCAACTCGCCGTGCAAGGACTCGCGGCGTTGCAGGAGTTTGCGAAGCATAAGCCCGAGCCGGCGTTTCTTGATGACATGCTGACCACGTCCCTGATTACGGTTGAGCCCGTCAACCTCCGCAATCCGAAATTGGCAGTCCAGTATGCAGAACATGCAGTCGCCTTGTCCCCGCGCAGACCGTTGTACTGGTGCGACCTCGCGCAAGCCTATCGCGCGGCTGGAGCGCCCGCCGCTACGCGACAGAAAGCTGCGCTGAGCGGCTTGGCGCTGTTAGCTCCGGTTCGCCCTGGAGAATCGAGCAGCAGCACGCGAAAAGAACTCGAGACCGAAGCGAGGTAAGTGCGTGAAGTTTCTCCTGCAAAATCGGCTTTGCGGCAACTTCGTGGGCCATGTTGCCGGAAACGCCGTTTTGCAGGAACCTCGAATTTCAGGGGCGAATCCATGACCCTCAGTGCGTGCATTGGCCTGTTATCACCAACTGACCTCAACTTCCGGATTGCCCGTGATTCAGGACCTATCCTCTTTTCGGTCAACTGAACCGTGTAGACTCTCACCTACGCTAACTTGGGAGTGAACCACATGAATGTTGAGACCTTTGCCGGGGTGGCGCTTGCCGTTATTTCGTTTGCACTCGTGATTCTGGCTCGCGTCCAGTTAGGCAAGTCATTTTCTGTGACTCCAAAGGCAAATAATTTGGTAATGCGCGGTTTGTACTCGCGTCTGCAACACCCCATGTACGTGTTTGTCGATTTGACTGTTTGCGGAATTGCGCTTGCGGCCCATCGCTGGTACATGTTGCTGCCTTTGGTCATTTTGTTACCGCTACAGACGAGAAATGCCCGTCGAGAACGCAATCTGCTCCAAGAGAAGTTTAGAGAGCGCTATGAGTCATATCGTCGTGCTACATGGTTCTAGGAGAGACTGTCTGATGAGGCTAGGTTAAATCACCGTGAGTCTCTTTAGGTGGCGGGCTCGGGCCGAACAATAAGCTTGCGCCCATTGGCGCAGAGGTCACGACTTGATTGTGTCTGGTTGGTCGGCTCCGGAAGTTGCCAGTTCTTTTTCTCGCTTGGTGATAAATCGCCGGTATAAATGCATTGGCGAGTCGCTTGGAGATCTCGACGCCATGAGCCGCTCTCACAACTACATCCGGCATCATCCTTGCCGCCTTGCAACCACCACCGCAGTAGAGGCAGAAATGCCCGTGCAGAACTCGCAAAGGTGGCTTCTCGCCCAGCACTTCGGAACATGCCTTCAGTACCGCGGGGGAGGGTGAAAGGCTTTGAATGGGTCGTCAACTTACCGGAAGCATGAGTCTGCACCGTTGTACAAGAGAACGTTCACCCGACCGCGCCCTGGGATGTGGCGATCATACGTAACAGTCACCGCGAGAAGCTCATTGCCCCACGCGTCCCATGTAGTGGTCGAGCCAGTCCAGGACCGCCTTCGTCAGTTGCGGCCGCTGCTCGGTAACGTCATGCGGTGTCTCCAACACAACATGGCGCTTGTCAGCCTCCGGCGTCCCCAGCATCGCAAAGAACGGATTCTGCGCCTTGTCCAGCGAGAAGGTGAAGTCATACCGTCCATTCACCATCAGCACCGGTTTCTTCATCCTCACTACAAAATCCGCCTGGTCGCCCCCCGAAGGTGGCGCCCCCAGAAAGTACCCGCCATCAAGGAATATCGCCGTTTTCAAACGATCCTGTAATAGGGTTGAAATGATGACGCCGAAGCCCGAACCCATACTCACCCCCAGATAGCTCACGTTGTTGCTGTCGATGTCCGGCCGTGTCTGCAGGTAGTCCAGTGAGCGCGCCGCGTCCTTGTACCAATCAGTCGTTAGCTGGATGCTCTGCGTGCTGGCAGGCATTTTGAACTTCACCCGCCGCTCGTACGTCTCTTGGTAAATCGGATACATCACCGCCCGTCCGCTCTGGATGATGTAATCGAAAAACTTCACATCCCCAAGCTCGCGTCCGCCGCCGCTGGTATTCAAATACAACACCCGCGCACTTGGAAAGAAGAGCACTGTCTGGTACGGCGGATGGACATTCTTGGGCAGGAACAAATACGCCGACATCCGTTCCCCGCGGTACGCCGTATCGTAGCTCACCTTCTCTTCGCGCCAATCAACCGTCTCGGCCACTACGCCATCGACGATCGCATTCAGAGGAGTCTTCCCATACGCGTACAGCAGCTCGTAGGCGTGGAAGACATCATCCGGCACCGTCTTGAAGTGAGAGAAGTCGCGCACGACGGGCTTGATCCGATCGGCCGCCGCCTGCGGCATGGGCCCAAGATTGCGCACACAACGAAATCCGTTCATCTCCGACCGGTCAAACGGAGACAGTGCCTCCGGGTTCGAATACAAATACAGAGGCGACTGCCACGACCCGCCCAGGATCGGCCGCAACCCGTCTCCCACGGTGTTAGCAACCCATTCGCGAGCATTGCCCGCCGTGTCGAACGTGCCATAAGGTCCCACACCCTTAAACGCTCCAGCCGCAGCCAGGCCGGTACGCGAAATGTTGCTGACCTGTACCGTGTAAGCCGCAACTTCCGGTGGCGCAATCTGAAACCACTGCGCCACCACCGGCAGTTGCTTTCCGGCAAACGCCGCATACGCCGAAGCCTCAAACCAACTCACACCCGCCACCGGATAATCCGCTTTACCCTCCGGATAATGCCCACCCACCCAAGTCGATGGCCCGGCCCGGCCGGTCGAGTCGCGTAGTTTAGCCATGGCCTCATCCCAGCTAAGCGACTTGCCGTTATCCGCAAACCGCGCCGGCCAGAATTGCTTCTTCGCATACCCGCCGCCATTCACAAACTGCTGGTACTCGCGATTCGTAACCTCGTAACGATCGACATAGTACGGCGGCAGCTTGTACGGCCCCACCCAACCGATAAATCCGATGTAGTTTCCCCAGCCCCCACCCGCCGAGTACACCATCCCCGTCGGGGCCTTCTGCGCAGCGTCGAGCGGAAAATTCATCTCCTTTGCAGTCTGCGGCGCCGTAATCGAATCAGCCTCCCCTGCCCTCGATACCTTCCAGCGAAAGTAACCCTTCGGAATCTGCACATTCGTCATCGGCGTCACACCAATTTTGTGCCACGCCTCGTCGGTCGCCGCGTAATCCTGAATCTCCACCACCGCATTCGAGGGCGAAGACGTAATCGACACACTCCTCATGTTGTCGTGTTCAAGCTGCGTCACCTGCACATCTCCGGGCACATACTTCTTCGCCTTCTCCAGCAACTCCATCGCCACCAGGGGTTTGTTATCGGCAAGCAGGTTCGCGACCTGCGGTATCGCTTCTTCGCTTGCCCAACGCTGCTTCGACACACGATGCGCCCACCAACCACCCGCCACCAGCAGCACAACCGCAACCGCTACAACCGTCGCAATCGTTCCCCGCGAATGCTTCGCCGCCGGAGCTCCACCCTTCGCCGGCATCAGGCCCGCAAGCAGTTCAGAAGCATCGGCCGCAAACTCCGCCGCTGTCTGATACCGCATGTCAGGATCCTTCTCCAGCGCTCGCGTGACAATCTTCTCCGCCCCTGCCGGAGCATCCGGCCGCCACTCCCGCAGCGGCGTTGGTGGTCGCTCAAGGATGGCGCGCATCGTCGTCATGTCTGTTTCGCCGCGAAACGGCGTAGTTCCCGCCAGCGTCTCGTAATACAAAACACCCAGGCACCACAGATCGGTCCGGCTATCGACTTCCCGTTCCTCCAACTGCTCAGGCGACATATAACGTGGCGTCCCCAGCACGCCGCGCGTCACAATCGACTGCGTCTCATCCGTATCGGCCAGCAGCAGCTTCGCAATGCCGAAGTCCAGCACCTTTACCTGTCCCTTGGGCGTAATCATCACGTTCCCGGGTTTCAGGTCACGATGCACGATCCCCGCTTCGTGCGCCTCCCCAAGCGCCTCCGCAATCTGGATCGCGATAGAAGTAGCCACAACCACCGGCAGCACGCCACCGCGCAGCTTCTCCGCCAGCGACTCGCCCGGCACGTACTCCATCACGATGTAGTCAAGGCCGTCCTGTTCGCCCACATCGTAGACAGCCGCAATATTTGTATGGCTCAACTTCGCCAGCGCCAACGCCTCGCGCAGGAAACGTGTTCTCGACTCATCACCCTGCAACACTCCCGGAGTGACAACCTTGATAGCGACAAACCGCTCCAATCGCTCATCCTGCGCCCGATAGACTTGCCCCATCCCACCCGCACCAAGCGGCGCCACGATCGCATAGCGGCCCAATTTCGATCCGGTCGTCAGTGGATACGTCGTCGTCGCCATCGCTCTCCCGGTCCCGCCATGATCTTATCGTGTCGACCAGCCCGAATCCGTTACACGCCGCGACAATTCAACCCACACCCCGTCAGGCTGCGTAGCATGAAGGCCGATTCCAAACACCCCCGATTACCCCATCGATCAACTCTCACTCTCGATTGAATGCCCCATTCCATCTCGCCGTCACGCGCATCCGGAAGATCAGTCTTCCTTCAAAGATCTCTACGCGAATTCCGTCTGCGTAAGTACCCCCTTCGTCGTTTCTGCTGGACATACACATTTGGCGGCACCGATCCGATCCCAAAGTTCGCTGCGCGAGGCGTTATTGCCGAAAGCGCCGTTTTTCCGCAATCGCTCGTTCGGTGTCCGACTGGAAGCACCCGGGCGTCGTATCAACACAGAGCAGCCCTACCATTCAGTCCGAAACTGGACGGTGGCGGTGATGACTTTCTGTTGCGGAATAGCTAGAGGGCGCGGCTATGGATGCAATGATTCAGGCCCTGCCCGGACGGACCCGCCCGCCTAAGTCATTTGCTACAGCCTCTGTACAATTCGTGGCGGCGCGTGAAACTGAGAATCGAGGGTCTGAGAATGGCTGATGAAACGATAGGTGAGAAGGCTGGATTTGCCCTTGGGTTTGGGATCGCGGCAGCGGAGGATGCGGTCAGCGCAATCAAGTCGGCATTTGATTCGGCAGTGACGGCATTCACGGCCTCTTCGACCAAACCTGACGAAAAGACCGTGAAGAAAGCCCCAGCAAAGAAAGCCATGGCAAAGAAGTCCGCGAAGAAGGCCGCCACAACGTCCCCAGCCAAGAAGCCTGCGACTAAGAAAGCGCAAGCAAAGAAAACTGCCGCCAAGAAGGCTCTAGCAATGAAATCTCCAGGTCAAAGGGCCGCCAAGAAGGCCGTCAAGACGCCTGCGAAGAAAGCGGCGCGTCGGGGTTGAGTGGCTCCCGCAAGGTCGTCTCCTGGCAACTTCGGATGCCGAAGGCAGAGATTGCCGGAAACGCCGTTTCGCGGGCGGATGCTGTTGGTATGCTTTCACGATGGGTAGGCTGCTGGCAGGAATGGAGTACTTCGCGGCGGGTTTGGTTGGATTGGTAATGGCGTTCGCCCTTACTGGTTGCGTCAGTTACGCCATATTTCCCTCGGACGGACCAATCGGTGAGGGTTTCGCCATGATGCTCATCTACTTCATGGTTGTTTGCGCCTGTGTTCCCGGATATGCGGCTTTGATGAGACTGCATAGGCTAGGTCGAAGAGATACTCGAGGCCTGATAGCCTGCGAGATCATCCTACGAACTTCATTTCTTATTGCCGCATGCCTTGTCTGCTTTGTGGCAATAAAGTTACCCACGGCTATCTTGACGAAATGGCTTACATGTTTGGCAGCCGCGCCGGTCGGTGTGTGGGCGATCAAACCAATTTCAGTTCCTTGAAAGTCCTCTTTTCGGCAACTTCGTTTACGCAGACGTTTTGAGGCGGCTGGATCATGGGTTGCGGTATGGGAGACTGCATTTCATGGTCCAGAGGCGAAAGAACAAGCACCGGTCAACCAGGACGATCCTGCGCTTGCCCGATCTCGATCATTCTAAGGCGTCCGTCCTTCAGAGTCTGGGTTCCGCAGCGTCGAGGCGAACATACGGGGCAGCCATCGAGGCTTTCATTACTTGGTATTGTTCGGAACCGCGTCTCGCATTTGGTAGGACTGTGGTGTTGAGGTATCGTTACGAGTTGGAGTCGCGCGATTGGCTCCAGCAACTATCAATCTGAGACTGGCCGGAGGTGCGCCGGCTCGCTCATGAGGCATCCGACAACGGCCTTTGAATGGCCGGGACGGTCTCCCACCCTATCTACTGGACAGTGACCATCCAGGTCGTGGAGTGACTGAGCGAGCCACTGGTGCCGGTCAGGGTGATGGTTGAAGTGACCGGCGTCACGGTGGTGGTGCTGCTGCCGCTACAGCCTGATGCACCTATCAAGATTGCTGTTGCGGCCATCAGGGTGCATAGCAAGGAGAGACTGCGACGCCGGCGATGTAAACCGATCTCGCCAAAGAAAACGGTAAAGAAGATGCCGAAGGGAAGAACAGCGAATGTCTCATTGCGCGTATGAGACTTGAGTGCTGATGTTTGGAGGGTTACTGTGGCTGTGGCGGGGTTTGCACCGGCCGGCGTCACTGAGGACGGAGAGATCGTGCAGGTTACACCAGATGGAGCGCCGCTGCAGGTGAGTGTGACGGGTTGATTGAACCCGTTGACCTGCGTGACGGACAGGGTGGCGGTGGTCGTGGCGCCCCCCGTCACAGTGGTCGTGGAGGGTGCGAGGCTGAGGGAGAAGTCGGGGACCGGTGCGGCGGTGACCGTGATGCTGACGGCGCTCGATACGGATGCACTGAATGAACTCGTGGCTGTGTAGGTGGCCGTGATTGGATGGGTGCCGACGGCAAGGGTAGACGTCGTGAAGATGGCCTTACCGGAATTCAGAGCGATGGTGCCGAGCGTCGTAGAGCCATCCGTGAAGGTGACGTTGCCAGTCGGCGTGAGGGTGCCTGAGGCGGGTGTGACCTGGGCGGTAAAGGTGAGCGAAGTGCCGAGCGTCGCGGATGTGGCAGAGGAGGTGAGGGTGGTGGTAGTGGCGGTGGGCGCGGGCGTCGTGATGGTGAGGGCATAAGCCGCAGAGGTGCTGCCCGTGAAGTTGGTGTCACCTGCGTAGACGGCCGTGATGCTGTGGCTACCGGCGCTGAGTGCGGAAGTGGCGTAGGTCGCTGTGGTGCCGGAGAGGCTTCCGGTGCCCAGGGTTGTGGCGCCGTCAAGAAAGGTGACGACGCCGGTGGGGTTGCCGGTACTGCCCGAGGCCGGTGTGATGGTTGCGGTGAAAGTGATGCTGCTCCCGGCGACAACCGGCGAGGCCGGGTTGGATGTGACGGTGGTTGTGGTGGCCGCGGGCGCGGTGGTGACGACAGCAGATGTGGTGCGGAGGAGAACATTTCCGGCGAGGAGGTCCGCTTTGCCGTCACCGTCGAAGTCGGCCGCAATGGCCGGGCCGAAGGCGCTGAGGCTGACGGATTCGGAGGGATGCACGCCGCCGGTCGAATCTGTGAAGGGAGCCAGTGTGCCGTCGCCGTTGCCGAAGTAAATGCCCGTAGCGACGGAGAGGAAACTGGTGACCGCTATGTCGATTTTGCCGTCGCCGTTGAAGTCGGCGGCGGCGAGACTGTCGGCCTGAACAGAACTGCTGTCGGGTACCGTGATCTTTGTGGCGGGAAGGAAGCTGCCATCCCCGCGGCCGAGGGAGATGGAGAGCGAACCCAGATTGGTGCTGGCGTTGGTGCCGAGGGTGACTAGATCGACTTTGCCATCCTTGTTGATGTCGACTGCGAGGATCGGGGAACTGACGATGGGAGCCGTGACGGGGTCGCCGAGCGTGAGCGTCGACGAGGGGTTGAAGCTTCCATCGCCTTTATTGATATTGAGCAAGGTCTGCGTGGTGAAACCCGTGGAAGCGGTGCCGATGCGCTGAATGGTGATGAGGTCAGGTTTGCCGTCGCCATTGACGTCGGCGAACGTGGCAAATGCTGGAAGAGTGTAGCTGTAGGCGCTTCCGTTATAGGTTTGCAGTGTTTTAGGAGCCCCGAAAGTGCCATCGCCGTTGCCGGGCTGGAAGACGAAGCCGCCGATATAGCCGTTGAGGCTATAGACGTTTTCCTGAAAGCTATACAGGATGTCGGCTTTGCCATCGCCATTGAGGTCGGCTATCTGGAGGCTGTCGGCGAGCATGTTGTAGTCGAAGTCAACGGTTCCCCCGGGTAGGGTGGCGGGGTTGACGAGAAGTGAGGGCAGTTCGATCGCAACAGGCGCGGCGAACGAGCCGTTCGGTTGGCCCAGCGCGACAGCGAGGATACTGCGCTGGTAGTAGCTGGTGAGGACGTTCGGAATAAAGAGAAGATCGGCGTGGCCGTCACCATTGACGTCGGCGAGTGCGTAACTCTTGAGCTCGCTGAAACTGTAAGCTGTTCCCGCTACGGTAACGCTGGGAACGCTAAGGGTGGGTCCGGTTGGTGCGAATGAGCCGTCTTTCTGGCCAAGATAAGTCGTGAATAAATTAACCGGCACACCGCTGGAAACGGTGGAGGAGAAACCAACCAGGTCCTGACGGCCGTCCTTGTTGACATCGCCGAGATTGCTGCCGAGGTATTCCTGCTTTGCGAAGGGCGCGCCCTGAAATGTGCCGTCGCCATTGCCCAGAAGAGCGTAGCTGAGATCGTATTCGAACTGATCGCCGCCGAGGATGGGGCCAAGACCGAGGCCAGAGTAGATGTCCGGGTTGCCATCGCCGTCGAGATCGGTGACGGTGAGGTACCCTACGTTGTCGATGGTGGCGTAGCTCTGGCCGGCGGTGAAAGAGCCGTCTCCTTTGCCGAGGTAGATGCTGATGGAAGCGCCGTCACTGACGACAAGGTCGATTTTGCCATCCTTGTTGACGTCTGCCGCTACCAGGTTTGGACCGAAGTTGGATGTGCCGCCGGGAGCCGGGAAAGCAAATTGGGGCGCAGCTGTAAAGGTGCCATCGCCATTGGAGAACAGGACGAGCCCGTCCGAGGTGATGATGTCCCGACGTCCGATGCCGCGGGTATCGGCGGTAATGATGTTGAGGGAGTAGCTGGTGCCTGCAGGAAGAGTGGGGGTAAAGCTCTGGGCTGTCTGCAATGTGCCGTCGCCGTTTCCCAGAAGGATGGAAACCTTGCGGTCGTTTGAGACGACCGCGACGTCGGGTTTGCCGTCTCCGTTGAAGTCATCGACGACCGCGGCAAATGCGTTTGTGCCTGCGACAGGATATGTGACGGGCGAATGGAATGTGCCGTCCGGATTGCCCAGCAGGACGGTGATGGAACTGCTGAGATTGAGCTCGACGATGTCGCCGGTGCCGTCCTTATTGAGGTCTCCACCCGTGATCCGGTAGATGCTGGGGTTGGCGTCGTCTACCGAGATCGACTGAAAGTTGTAACTGCTGTCGATGGTGCCGTAGTAAAGAGCGTTCTGATTTTTTGCGCGGTCATAACCGGCGATGGCGATGGGATAGAGACCTAATGACGTTTTGCCGAGAAAGACGGCGCGCGTGGAACTACCGAACGTCGCCCCGCAACCGTTGGGATAGATGTCCGCAGTGGTGGTGAGTTGCGCCTGGGCGTGCAATACACGCTCGTAATGCGGCGTTTTGCCGGTAAATGTGTAGCCGGGATTGGTAAGGCTGTAATTGTAGGTGCCAACGTTCCTGGAGAGAGAACAGTCCGCTTCGCGGATGAGAGCGAACTCCTCCGGATAGGTGTCGGAGATGGTGGTGTAGTTGCCGAAAAAGGGAGCGATAGGCTGGGTCGCGGCTGTTGCTGAAGAGCGGGGATGAAGCAAGTTGCCGGCGAGAACGGTGACGCGGTCTGCCATCTCGGACACAGAAAGGTCACTCCAGTTGGGATGCCTCCGCCGCAGAAGCTCTGCGCGGAGCGCCATTGACCGCTCAGGGCTACCCAAGGGGTAGCGCGCAGCGATTTCCGCGAGGTCCGGCCGCTCGGCGCGGACGCGCTTGTTCCAGCGCGTAACCCCTAAAAGCGTTGTGAGCAAAAGGAGAGAGATGATAAACAGGATGCGGGCCGGTCGACGAACAATCATGATTCACCTGCCAGGCCGTAGTGGCCCGGGATTCACCGCCTTCCGAGAATCGCGGTTATATCAGGTGCGGCTTTCCAGGGAAACATCTCGCAATTCTTTTCCCCGCCCATAAAGATGCGTCGCTCTGGTAAGGCGCGACCTTCCATCGAGAGAGAATTGACCGTCTCGAAGCTGAGCGGCTTGCCAGTGGGCGGTCTGGCTGCGTCCTCACGGGTATCTATCAGGAATGAGAGTTGGGGGTACAACAGTCTCCATTCACTTTGGCTAATGCGAGACAATGGCAGCATGCGATCGTGGCCCGATCGGCGCCTTCTTACCCTGCTCGATCTTGAGATCCCGCTCATTCAAGCACCGATGGCGGGTGCTGACTCTGTTGCACTGGCTTGAAGCGTTTCGAGAACCGGAGCTCTCGGCTCGCTCGCTTGCGCCCTTCTGAGTCCGGACAAGGTGCGTGAAGCGGCCCAGGCGCTTCGAGACGGGATCAATCGATCGATCAATCTGAACTTTTACCCTCCAGTGCAGAAGCGATTCGCTTCGCCGCATCCGAATTTTCCGACGATACCGAACATAGCCTCAACGGATTGGATCGTGCGTTCTATCAGTATCCTGACGACCTCACGAAGTTGCTGTTCACCTATGTCTCCAAACACCCTGAGGAATTTGGAGAAGTTCCTAAGATAAGCGACGAGTAGGCGCGTGCCTCCAGCGCCCAGGTTGCGATCCGCAACGCAAAGCAAGCCGCCCGATGCGAAGATCGCATCGGGCGGCTTGTTGTTTCATTCACTCCAAGCGCGGGGCGATCGCTCCTGTGGAGCTTAGGAAGCCCTGCGCCGGCGAACCAAACCGGTCAGGCCCGCAAGACCCGTGCCCAGCAACGCCAGCGACGTGGGCTCCGGAACCGGCGCCGCCGTGGAGATGTCGAGCGCGAGACCCGTCGAATCGTAGTAGTAGGTTCCGTTGTTGTTCACGTCGAACGTCAGTACGTCACCCGCATTCAGGGAAAGAGACCCGAAAAACGATTGCGACGAGCCATACGTCAATCCGGAAAAGACCGCGCCTTGAAACATCTGGTTCACGAAGATCGAATCGATCGTACCGTCGCCGCTGCCGTTTGAAACATCGCGGCGGGTGAAGGAACCGGCAACGTTGTACACGCCGCTTGTCGGGGCGGTGAACAGAAGGATCGAATCAGAGTTCGGTCCAGGGTGCATGAACAGCTCGTTCGCGAGCAGGTTCACCGTTCCGATGCTGACCCCCGTGGTCGTCCCGAGAACCGGAAACCCGTTCTGGGATGGAGCCCAGTAGGTCACGCCGTAGTTGTAGGTGGCATCCGAGAAGTTCGTTCCGCTGTACGTGAACAGCGTCACATTGCCCGGCGTGCCGTATCCGTAAGACCACACACCATTCGGATTGTTCGCGGTCGAAAAATCGGTTACCGGGTTATAAGTAGTCGCGCTGGCAGCGATCGGAAGAAGTGCAGCAAGGATCAAGGCGCTCAAAGAATTTCGCATAAACAACTGTTGCACGTTTTTGTCAAGAAAGTGTGGGGTATTACCAAAGTTTTAAGGTAACCCCAAGATTGTTACGTCATTGAAAAGCATCGGGTTACGACTATGACTTAAGTGCGGCAGCAAGCATTCACACCTCGACTCCGCTCCACTTGCGACACCAACTCGGAAGCCTAATTTGCTCCATCCGCGACCCGAACTTCGTGCTCCAAAGGAGGCAAGCCTACCCCTTGATACAGATCACATGGATCCCGTCTCTCATCCGTCTAGATTGGTGCCAAATCGCCAATGCATTCATTGAGTTTTGTAAGAGCTAAACTCGTCCACGTTGCTTGAGTCACGGGCCATCGTAAGAAGGCCTCCAAGTTCCCCCAAAGTCGGCTTTTCGGCAACGCCAGGGCCATTGTCGCCGGAAACGCCGCTATCACCAGTCAAGGTTCAATTGAATTGACGGGCAACCGCGGTACCGATAGTCCACGCTGACCTACCGCGTTCAATGAGTGTAAGATGCTCGGCTATGCGGCAGATATTGGCGATCATTCTATTTTTAGGTGTCCCTGCATTCACTCAGGATAGTGCTCACAAGCATGGGGGATCGAATGGACCGGGCGAGACCGTTGCTACTGCAAACCGGTTCGGGAAGGTGCAGTTCAAGACTTCCTGCGATCCCGCAGTCTCATCCGACTTCAATGGTGCGGTGGCACTGCTGCATTCATTCGAGTATGACGAAGCGCGCGCTGCCTTTGTAGCGGTGCAGCGCAAGGATCCTAGCTGCGCTATGGCCAGCTGGGGCGAGAGCATGTCGGACTTTCATGGTCTGTGGGGCGAATTCAACGCCGCGGAGGGGGCCAAGGCAGCTGCGGCTGCAAGGCGCATTGCGGCGAACAATTCAAAGACCACGGATCGCGAGAAAAAGTACATTGCCGCAATCAGCGAGATCTTCAGCGACGAGGCGATTCACAGTAGTGTGCGCGAGGATAACAAGCCGGACGGGTCTGGCTACTCGCAGCCTACTCGGGAAGCCGAGGTGAAGTATACGCAGACCATGGCGGAGCTCCACAAACAATTTCCGGATGATCGGGAGGCAACGATCTTTTATGCGCTGGCTCTCAACATCAGCGCTAAACGCGGCGACAAGACCCATGCTGATCTGAAGCAGTGCACCGCGCTGTTGTATCCCTTGTTTGCCGAGATGCAGAACCATCCGGGAGTGGCTCACTACATTATCCACTGCAACGACAATCCGGAGATGGCCAAGCACGGGTTGGAAGCGGCGCGTAAGTATGCGCAGATAGCGCCCGACTCGACGCATGCGACGCATATGCCTTCGCACATTTTTGCGCAGATGGGACTCTGGAATGAGATGGTGGATTCGAACCGGGTGTCGCTGCGATCCGCTGAGAAGGATCCAAATGCAATGAGCTGCGAGAAGGTCGGCAATGCGCTCCATGCGATGTCGTTCCTCGTAGTGGCGCTGCCGCAGACCGGACGCATGCAGGAAGCCCGAAGCGTGCTGGAACATTCGCAGAGCATCAAGCCAACGGCTGCTACGGGAGACAGATGCGACCATGATGGGAAGAACGAGGTGCTCGCCGCGTACGTGCTTGAGACAGGTGACTGGAAGCGGGCGAAAGAGCTGAAGATGAAGGAAGGGTACTCTTCGCCTCTGACGGGAACGATGTGGTTGGCGGTTGGCATAGGAGCTGTGCAGGCCGGGGATATGGCGCAGGCCGAGGTGGCGGATCGTCAACTGGCTGCGATGCGGGATGCTCGGAGCAAGCTGCCGGGGCAGAGTGTCGAGAATGGACTGGAGGCTCTTCGGCTGGCGCTGGCAGGTTGGAGTGCGGAACAGGCTGGCGAAAACGCAGTGGCCGAGCAAGACTTGCGGAAGGCGGCGGACTTGCAGGATCGACTGGAGTCGAACTACACAATTGTCAAGCCGGTACGTGAGATGCTAGCCGATTTGTTGCTACTGAATGGGAACCAGGCTGAGGCGCTGGCCGAGTATAGAGCGGCTCTTGTTTTGCAGCCGAACCGTTTCAACTCCGTTTATGGTGCAGGGACAGCCGCGCTCAGGGCAGGAGATAGGGTAACTGCGAAAGTCTACTACACGCAGCTCTTGGGGTTCGCTAGGGGCGATGAACGACCCGAGCTTGTAGCGGCGCGCAGCAAGATCGCAGAGATGGTATCCGCGGCCACCCATTAGCACTACTGAGCCTTTTTTCGAATGATGGGAAATCGCCGAGTCACTCATCGACGAAGGCTGAGCCGGCAAGGGAGCTTCCTGCAAAGTCCTCTTATGGGCAACTTCGGGGCTCCGGACTAGTCGACATCCCAGGCTACGTTTGCCCCGGCCAAAAGGCGATGTGCGGTTTTCCCGGCTACCTCGCGTGCTTTCTCCACCGTTGGCCAAAACGCCGGCCCCCGTGATGTTCTCGCAGCACGCCCCTGAAGACCGGTTTTCCAAACGGAAGCCTGTAGGCACGGAGCTTATCGTGAACGTGAACGTCTCGCCGTTTCCCGTCGCAATGCCAGTCAGAACCATGGCTAATCATATCGAACTCATTCCCGGGAAGTCCTCTTTTTGGCACATCGACCCGGCATTGCCCATAACGCCGTTTTCCGGGAATAACGGTATGACTTCCGAGAAGCCGACTGATCGGTACCGACCCATTCTTCGTCTCTCAGCCGACGCTGCAGCGGCTACCCGCGCCGTCATCAGCAATCGTGATGCGGACACCGGAGCGACTCGGCTTATCGGCCATGAGGTGGTTCCCAAAAACCAAGTTAATGAACGTATCTTACTCCACGTGTGGCGCTCTCGGTTGTCTTGTCGGCCTTGAGTTCCTGGGCTACGAGGACACCGCCGACAACCACACCGTCTCCAGACCGAACCGGCGCTGCACTCACACTCATCCAGACGTCGCTGCCGTCCGCCCGGTGTAAATGGACCGGTTGTGCCGTCGTGATCTCACCCTGATGCATTGCACGAGCCAGCGGGAGATCGTTGGGATCAAGTGCGTTGTTATCTTCATCGTTCAGTTTCCACGGCGGCTCGGTCCATATGCTTTCCGGCCGTATGTCGAAGCCGAAAATCTCGTTAGCACGAGGGTTCGCATGAATTACGCGGTCGCTAGCTGATTCGGCGAAGATGATCCCGGCCGGATCAGTGTCCAGAATGGCTCGTAACCTTGCTGCACTCTGGCGAAGCTCCTCAATGGCCAGCTTATGCTCGTGAATGGATTCGACGCTCCCATACCAGCGAATGATGTTGCCGGCACTATCGCGTCGTGGCGCTCCTCGGGAGCGCATCCACTGCCATTGGAGGCCATCGTTGCTGATGCGGTATTCGACATCTATCGGCTCACCGGTACACAGGCAGCGTTCAATGACGGCTGAAATCTGCTCCCGGTCCTCAGGATGTACAGCGTCCAGCCAGCCCATGCCGCTGGATTGCTCCGGTGTCAGGCTGGTGAGGGTCTCCCAACGTGAGCTTACCGATATGTTTCGCCCCGCTGCATCCATTACCCAGGGTGTTTGCGGATTCAACTCCACAACGTGGCGGTGGTGATCTTCGCTTTCCCGCAGAGCCTCTTCCTTCTGTTTGATCTGGGAGATATCCGAGATCGAGACGCAAACACCGATGACCTCACCCGCTTCATCACGCGCCGGTTCATACGACACCATGAGTGTTCTGGCCGGTGTATTCAGATCGCTGGGTGGGACCGAAACTTCTATCCCATGTACCGATTCCCCCTCAAGCGCCGTCAGAAGATACGGCTCGAACTGCTTGTAAATATGGGGGACCACGTCGCAGACTCGGCGCCCCAGGTGCGCGTGGAGGGGAATCCCATTCAGGTCGGCCAGCCTTTGGTTAAGGCTCACATAGCGCAGGTCGGAACCAAGAAACGCAAGACCTACCGGAACTCCGTGGTAGATGGCGCGCAGCTGACAGAGTTGTTGTGCCGGACTGGCTTCGAGGTTCACCGAAAGGTCGCTGACAGTCGACTCGCACCCGTCCGTAGTTTCCGTTTCAGGTCGTGACCAGAACTCCGCGAGCTGGTCGGCGGGCATGGGCTTGCCAAACAGCCATCCCTGCCCAAGCATGCCACCCTGCCAAAGCAGAAGATCAGCTTGCTCCGGGCACTCGATACCTTCGCACACGGTCTGCAACCCCAGGCTCAAGCCCAGTCCTATCACTGTCGCGGTGATCTTGCGGCTTTGCCGCGAGCCGACCATCGATTTGACGAAGCTCCTGTCCAGCTTCAATTCGTCGAACGGCAGGGACTGTAGATGCAGAAGGCTGGAATAGCCGGTCCCAAAATCATCCAGTGACAAGCGAACACCCATGGACTTCAGGTCGGCTGCAATCGCACCGGCGAGATTGAGATCGTCAACCAATGCACTTTCGGTTAGTTCGACGGTTAGCCGTTTCAGGTCAAACTCGCCCTCATCGGCAATCTTCCGCAGAAAGTCTGGAAGATTGCGATCGTGTAGTTGGGCGGGTGAGACGTTTACCGAAAGACGAAAGTTCCCGGAGAAAGGCTTCACGGCATCGAACGCTTTCCTTAGCAAATCCTCGGAAAGTGCGTTCATCAATCCGTGTCGTTCGACGGCCGGAATAAATTTATCGGGAGGAACCAGGCCGTGATGCGGGTGGTTCCAGCGGGCGAGCAGTTCGAATCCATGGACCCTTTTGCTGCGAAGCTCTACGATGGGTTGAAAGTGAGGAGCAAACTCGTTTTGCTCTAGAGCTCTGAGTATTTCCTGTAGAACGAACGGCATGGAATTCCCTGGGTGAGGTAAGCGGGTGGCCTGACTTCTATTAAGAGGCGGTCTAACTGCTGAGAGTAGTCCTCAGGTTGCCTGCCGCCAATCCCACGAAGGTGCAACGGTGTCGCGCTACTTGCCCATGCGGAGGGCCTAATCGCAAGAAGAGTATTTGCGGCGCGTCCTCGAATCGAAGTCACAAGCAGTAGAGACTTCTTGCCCTCTGCTTACGTGTGGTGCCGAACCTGACGGGCAGCTCCGAGCACGATGAAAGTGAGAGCCGCCACAAGAGAGGCAGGCGGCTTCACGCTCCACCACAACCAGATGGCGAGCTAAGGCTCCGCTGCCGCCCAATCCTGCAAGTTGAAGAGTCGGCCCCAGGGAAGTTTTGACTGGATGAGTGCATTGGCCTGTTATTGGCAATTAAGAGTTTGGAACACTGGCGCTACGGGCAGAAAACAAGCCGGTTTCCTTCCATGCGCTCGTCGCGGTCCTTGTCGAGAAGCGTCTCCTGCCGCATCCCTTATTAATGCTCCGAGGATTCCTCCGCGGCTTCCATTGCCTGTCGCGCCATCCGCCGAAACGCATCCCGCATCGCCGGGGGACTATGCACGACAATTCTTCGCCCCATGCTAAGCAGCACAGCGGCAAACATCTCCAGGCGATCCCGGCCGCAGCGCAGACGCGTCCCGCCCTCCTGCTCCTCGGTGGCTACTCTCCAAGGGGCAAACGTGCGTTCGGCCTCCTCGATCGGCATGTCAATCCAGACATCAATCTGGTAGTCCGATTGTATGAATGGCATGCGCTCGTGCAGATAGCGACGTGCATCGAAGTCGTCGGGGCGGACGAATTTGGCGGCGGAGACCTCGAGGTCCGAAACCCGATCCAGACGAAACGTGCGCAGCGCCTCGCGTGCCAGACAGTGGCCGATCAGGTACCAGCGTCCATCGGTGTGCACGACCGCGTATGGCTCTACCTGTCGGTGGGAAGCGGTGCCGTCATGAGACTGATATGCGAAGCGAATCCTCTTAGCGGTGCGGATGGCCGATGCGGCGCGAATCAGGGATTCTACGGATGTGGAGACTACCCAGGGGCCGGGCTCGATGGCCACCACATCTTCGACAGTTCGGATGCTCTCGCGCAGTGAGTCGGGCAGCACTCGTCCCAGCTTGGCCAGCGCGCCTTCAGTAGCGGGCGCAAAGGGCGACAATCCAATCTGCCGCAACGCCCGTAGACCCAGGGAAAGCGCAAACCCTTCCTCATTGGTGAGCAGCAGCGGAGGCAGACGAAAACCGGGCCGCAGACGATAGGCCCCGCCCACGCCCGGTGACGAGCTAATGGGGATGTGCAGATCTTTGAGACGAACGATATAGCGCTGCACCGTGCGTAGGTCCACTTCCAGCCGTTCAGCCAGCTCTGCTCCGGTCACACGGTCACGCGCCTGCAGGATCTCGAGAACCGTGAGCACGCGCATAATAGGGTCATACATAGCAAATCCAATTCTTCTTTGAATTTACGACAAGATTTGTCGGGAATGCCTCGTACTCTGCAATTGAGCCCATAAAAGGCCACACGGAGGATGGAAATGGCAGCGGAGACAACAGAAATCAACGTACTTACAGCGGACACACTTCTCAAGAACTGGCAGGGGCACAGACGGCTGACGCGCAGGGTCATCGAGGCGTTTCCTGAAGACAAACTCTTCCAGTTTTCAGTGGGTGGCATGCGGCCTTTCGCGGAGATAGCCCTGGAGTTCATCCGCATGGCTGTGCCAATTGTGGACGGCGTGTCCAGCGGGGAGTGGAAGGAGTTCAAGGGAACGAAGCCTAGCACGAAGAGTGAGCTGCTCCGGCTGTGGGATGCGCAGACGACAGAGCTGGACGCTAAGTTCCCGAACATTCCGCCGCATCGGTTTAGCGAAGTCGACAACGCGTTTGGCATGTGGGAGAACCCGGGAGTGGCGACGATTCAATACGCAATCGACAACGAAATCCATCATCGCGGCCAAGGATACGTCTACCTGCGTGCGCTCGGCATTGAGCCACCGCCGTTTTGGGAGCGTGACTGACCGCATCACGAAGAGCCGCTGCCGCGCCTTCGAGCATCCCTTGCGGGTAGGCAGCTGCTCTTCCTTAGAACGCGCTTCATTTCACAGATGCCAACATAATTTCGCGATGGACGCATAATCGCCGATGGACTCATTGGCAACTGATTACGATAAACAGTCGTGGCGGGTGCGGTGTAGTCAAACAGGTTGCATTGCTGATTTATCGAGTTCGCCGGGCAAAGCAGGCCATGGAAATGACAGAGTATGGAAAGCATGGAAAGCCAGGAAGCCGGCTTCCCACCCTTCCCACACTCCTTGGAAATCCCTTCGGAATTCCCACATTTCCACGGCCTCGACGACTGGATATATGTCTTCTCGTGCCCCTCAACTCGAACCATCACCATCGCAAGAGACGGCGCGTCAATACTATTTCCATCGGTTCTATGACTTCCAGCCGGACTTGAACACCTCCAACGCGGAGGTGCAGGCAGAAATCCTCAAGATCATGGGCTTCTGGATGCAGCTTGGTGTCTCGGGTTTCCGTATGGACGCCGTGCCGTTTGTGATCTCCACCAAAGGAGCCGACGTTACTGAACCGGTTGAACAATACGACATGTTGCGCACCTTCTCGCAGTTCATCAGCTTCCGCAAGGGCGACGCAATCG